>Ga0209784_100233_pt1 | contig 36929 bp, 23 predicted proteins | sample AraplaCvi_mLB_r2_2_FD_184284 | JGI IMG/M metagenome (GOLD analysis project Ga0209784, IMG submission 184284) | Arabidopsis root microbial communities from North Carolina, USA - plate scrape CL_Cvi_mLB_r2 (SPAdes) (version 2) | ecosystem: Host-associated > Plants > Roots > Endosphere | place: USA...
TCCAATCCGGCTTCGTATCCGGGTCAGGAGGCGATTTCGATTGGTGGAACCTTGCGGATCGTGAAGTCTCGCAGGAGAGTGACCGTACGATCGTGACGCTGGCAACAGCGCTTTTAAAGCGGGAGATTGGCATCTGGGGCGGCCCGACGCCGGACATCTGGGAGCATCCCGATGTGAAATGGCCGCTTGAACGCTATGATGTGTCCAGTCCCTGGGTTTATGAAATATACGTAAACGAGATTACGACAGATGCTGAACAAACGGTATACAAGCTCCGTCTGCTGCTCCGGGATTCGATCCCGATGGTGTATGAGGAAACGATAGATGTTACGATTCGGGATGATACTCACCGAATCTCGCAAATCCAACTAATAAGCACTGACGAAACGGGAACACCACGGGACGATTTCGAGGCTGGAGACGATCAAGGAACAACCGTTACTTTAAAGGAAGATGCAGCCTTGGATCTGAAGATTACGGGTACTCTGTTCAAGGAGGCAGGAACCATTCGTTCGGTCAATGTTCAATATGGCGACACGGCACGAACTTTTGCAGATTGGAGCAGCGTGAGTAACGAATCCTATTATCCGGAAACCGCGATACTGTCCGCAAACAGCAACGGGAAGGAGAAGGATATACTGGCAATCGTTTTGACAACCGGTTACGGAACAGGGATGCGCGAATCCGCATTGAAACTTCTTACCGACGATCTCATCGAAGTGATGGCAGGTGACCCGGTGCTTGCGGCACAATCCAGACTAAGCTACCATATGACGGCGGAAGACGGAAAAAGGATATTTCAACTTACGTTGAGCGGCGTAACCCGCAGCTTTGAATACAAAGAGGAGGACGCCGGGTTTTGGCTGGACCAGCCTGCACTTGGCAGCATTGTCAGGTATGACGTAGAAGAAAACACCCTCTATGCTTCGGTGCCAATCCAGGTATCGCCGGGCAACTTCCCGGCAGAGGTCCGGCTGCGCTATGAATACGACGGGACCGCTTTTCTTGTGGCGGAGGCAACATTAGAGGAGATGTAAGAAGAGCGTGAAATGCGGGGACCATCATGATGGTAAGACTGACTGGAAAAGAGGAAACTAAAAAGCCGCTTAGAGCGGCTTTTTAGTTTTCATTATTCGCTTTCATGGATTTATTAGCTGGCGTGTCCCTTTACGACAGTCTGCCAATGTTGGTTTGACCCGGATGGGATTCGGCAGAGGGCATAACTCATTCAGTTCCGAAAAAACTCAACCTGATCGATATCTGCCCACTGGGAAGAGGAGGAGTTCGACACGTAAAACCCGATCGTTGCCTTGCCTGCCGTCACTTGAATATTCGAGATCGTGACAGGCGTCCACGCCGTCGTTACCGGGCAGCCTGTTTGGCGCATCCCGCCGCCATAGTCCTTCACTTCCATGACGCAGCTGTTCTGGCCTCCGCTGCTTCGCATGCGGGCCCGCATTGTATACGTACCGTTATCGAGACCGGTAATGGTCTGGCCGACATAGGCGGTTGCAGGCCCGCTCGTGCCCGCAAGTCCTACAAAGTAAGAGCCTTCCGCCGCGGGAAGCCCTACGCCGTCATTGGCTCCGTGAATCAGAATGCGATTCGGGTAATCGTCGCCGTACGTGGTCCAGCCAGCTACGTTCGCCGTTTCAAAGCCGGGATTGTTAACGAGATTCGTCTGCGAAGGAGTAACGGTATAGCCAAAGCGCAGATAGATTCCGCTAACCGGATCAGTCGCGCTCGTCACGGCTGCGACGCGGGTCGAATCGACGGTCATCAGGGAATTCCAATTGGAAGACTTCGTATCGGATACCGGAAAAACGTTGGTTTTATACTGCCATGTCGCGCCGTTGTCGGAACTGATCATGGTAAACATCGAAGTGTAGGGATCCCCTGTATTGGCGCTGCTCTCATCGGTTTGGAATGCGGCCATCAGACGGCCGTCCGGAAGTGTTACGACAAAAGGAGCGCCGGCTTTTTTGCCGTTGCCGACCGGCACGTACAGCGTTTGGCGTGGAACCGACCAGTTTAAGCCGTCCGGGGATATTTTATATTTAATGACAAAAGGGTGGCCTGCGACGTCCGACGCTTCGAATACGGTCATATAGCGGCCGTCTTGCATCCTCGTGATGACCGGCATGCCATCGCGAGAACTCGCGGAAACGCCGTCGCTGACCGTAATCCGGCTGCCCCAGCCGCTTCCGTTCCACGTTTTCATGTACAAATTTTGCCGCCCGGTCGTACCGACCGTCGCCGGACTGTCATCTGCATAAAGGACGGCAATCGTGCCGTTAATCATTTCCAAATGCGGCTCCCACAGACCTTTAAAACTGGAGGCGGTTGAACTTCCGATCAAGCCGCCCGGCAAATCGCTCCAAGTATAGCCGCCGTCGACGCTCCGCCGGACGTTTAGCTGGATATCATAGGTCGAGCCGCTCTGCACGACATGACGGTAGGCTAACCAAATTTCACCGCTCGGCAGCCTCAACATCTGTCCGTTCCCCACATTGCCGGCGCTGCTTGAAACGGCCGTAACCGGATTGCTCCAAGTGTAGCCGCCGTCCTGCGTACGGGAAACCACGATACGGGTGTTCCCCCCGCCGGCGTTGGTGTCAAACGATACGAGCCATTCGCTCGGCGTTAGCTTGAGCAGCCGAGGATACCATACGCCGCCTGAAGGTGGCGTATAGACAGTGATCTTCTGCGAAGCCCATGCCATACCGGATGAGGCTGCATGAGCCGGCGACAACGGAAACGACGTTAAAGCAAGCGTAAGCATCACGATAAAGGCAAGCGGTTTCTTCCAAAAGCGTTTGTTCCGTTCCATTAGCAACAATCCTTCCAATCCAGATTAGAAAGCGCTTTCTAAAATGGATTGTATCGCAGTTAGTATAAACTAAGATATACTAAATATAGATTATTTTTCTGTTTGGACAGTCGTAAAAAGCGAGGTATGACATGGAGCATCCGTTATATAAACAAATACAGAACGATATACGGCGCAGTATTCAGAGCGGCGAGCTTCCGGCAGGTGCCTTGGTACCGTCGGAGAAGGAGCTGGCGAAGCGGTACGGCGTAAGCCAGATCACATCCAAGAACGCGCTCAACGGTTTGGTGGAGGAAGGGTTTCTGGTGCGTTACCGGGGAAAAGGCACCTTTGTCCGGGAGCTGGGTTCTTCGGAAATGCAGCAGCCCCGGACTGACATGAAAAAGACGATCGCGATCATATTGCCAACGATGAAAACCAAGATCGACCAACAGCTGCTGGACGGTCTGGAACGCTACTGTACGGAAAGAGAATATGACCTGTTGATCCGTATCTCACGCGAATCACAGGAGGAAGAATCACGGGCGATCGAGCAGTTTCGGGAACGGGGAGTCGACGGCTTTTTAATATTTCCGGTCGAGCAGGAAAGCTACAATAACGCAATTTTGCGTTTGTCGCTTGACCGGGTACCCCTAGTGCTGGTCGACCGTTTTTTGAAGGAGATCCGAACCTATAGCGTCAGCTCTGATAATTACGAGGGCGTACGCGAAGCCATATCCGGTTTGCTTGCGACGGGGCACAGGCGCATTGCCTTCCTATCGCCGGAGATTACGAATTCGGTTACGGATGAAAGAGCCAAAGGCTTCGAAGCCGCATTTCTGGAGCAGGGCTTGCCGATCGACAAAAGGTTATGGTGCTTGCTGGATTTGGTTACGATACAGGAGGGGCACGGACCGCAGGAGGTCCTCCGTTTTCTGCAGGGCTGCAGTGATATAACCGCGGTCTTTTGCGTGAATGCGGAGCTGGCCCGCTATGCCCATTACGCCATGCGGGAAATTTGGCCGGCGACGGAGAGCAAACCGCAGCTCGCCGCCTTTGACGATCCGGATATTGAAGGCATTCCTTATATCCGGCAGCAACCGGATGAAGTATCCCGGCGTGCCGTCGATCTGCTGTCGGAACAGCTGGCCGGTAAGCACGAGCCTCGTAGGGAGGTCGTCCCGGTCCAATGGATTTGGCCGGAATGATCCGTTCATCAAGGATACTGGCTTGATACACAAGAGAAATATCATCGTGAAAACGGTCTGAACTTCGTTCAGCCGTTTTTTTTTGTATATTTTGAGGCAAATCACCGCTTTGTTCAGTTTTATATTTACATTTCGAAAGTTATATTATAATAATATACTAAATATACTATTTACAATATAAAGGTTGTGATGGGCGTTGAAATCGTTGCCGCTATATAAAAAAATACAGGAAGACATCAAGCGGCTGATCGCCATCGGCAAGCTGCGGGAAGGGGACCGGGTCCCTTCCGAGAAGGAGCTTTCTGAACGTTACCGCGTCAGTCAAATTACAAGCAAAAACGCGCTGGTCGGACTCATGGAGGAAGGTTTGCTCGTCCGGATCCAGGGCAAGGGAACCTTCGTGATGAGCAGGCCGGAGAACGCCTCCGCGCTCGATCAGTTAGGCGAATGGACGGCAGGTCCGGGCAGAAGCGGGCGGATCGGGCTCGTACTGCCCACGATGAAAACGAAAGTGGACCAGCGATTTTTGGACAACATCGAGAAATATGCGACCGCCGCCGGCTTTGAGCTGATGCTGAGAATTACGCGTGAATCCCAGCTCGAGGAGTCCAAAGTCATCTCGTCCTTCTTGAACCAGGGGGTGGACGGCATTATCATTTTTCCGGTTGAAAACGAGACATACAACGATTCGATTTTAAGGCTGTCGCTGGACCGCTTCCCTTTTGTCCTGATCGACCGGTTTCTGAAGGAAATCAAGACGTACAGCGTAAGCTCGGACAACATAAACGGTACTAAGGAAGCCGTAGAGTATTTAATTAATAATGGCCATTCGTCCATCGCGTTCATCTCACCGGAGATTACGAATACCGTGACGGATGAGAGAGCCCAAGGGTTCGAACAGGCGTTTCTGGAACGCGGAATGTCGATCGACAAAAGCTTATGGTGCCTAATCCCGTTAGAGGAGATCGCCTCGGGCAACTCCGTCGATAAAATCAGGGAGTTTTTAGGCGAGAATCCCGAAATTACCGGCATCGTTACAGCTAATACGGAGCTATGCCGAAGTGCATATAAAGCGGCGGTTGCAGCCCGTAAGCGCGTACCGGAGGATCTGGAGCTGATTACGTTCGATCCGCCGGATCTGCCGCACGTGCCGTTTATCCGTCAAAATGAAGAGGAAATGTGCCGCTTGACCGTAGATCTGCTGATCGAGCAAATTGAAGGAGCCTTTGAGGCAAGAAGGATTATGGTGCCGGTCATGCTGGTAAACGAATGAAAGGTTCGTCCATGAAGCCGAAGAAACCCAATAATTTTATAATAAATATAGTATATAAAATTATAATATTATAAGTTATTATGATTCCGTAAAGCGCTTACAACTAAAACCTTGTTAAAGAAGAGGGGGATCGCATGAAAACGAAGAGCAAATTTGCAGGTATGGTGATGCTGCTGCTGGTGTTTGCGTTATCCGCTTGCAGCGGGGGCAGCAACGGAACAAACGGAGGGACTGCTTCAAGCAACCCGGACGCGTCGAAGCCAAGTCAGGAAGCGTCCACTGGTTCGGACCAGAAGGAACCCGTCACGATTGATTTTATGGGCCACGGCAATCCGAACGAAAAAAAGATTTTCGAAAAGCTGATCGCTTCCTTCGAGGAGAAGTATCCGCACGTCACGGTTAAATACACTTCGGTGCCGCCGGGCGAATACTCGCAGAAGATGACAACGCTGATCAGCTCAGGCAAAGTGCCGGACGTATTCTATGTCGGCGGTCCGGAGTTTTACCGTTTCGCCGAAGCCGGCACCCTTCTCAACATCCAGTCTTACCTGGATCAGACGTCGTTGTTTAATCCCGATAACGTATGGAAGCAGGCGATGGACCGCTACCGTTTTGACGGCAGCAAGGTCGGGGAGGGCGATTTGTACGGACTGCCGAAGGACGTAGGTCCGTGGGCTTTCGTATACAACAAGGATTTGTTTGACAATGCGGGCGTGTCGTATCCATCCGCCAAGGCTGGAGAATGGACCTGGGACGACATGCTGGAAGCTGCCCAGAAGCTGACGGTCGACAACAACGGCGACGGAAAACCTGAACAGTATGGTGTAGGCGCTTACAGTCTTGAATCGGCGGTTTGGGGCAACGGCGGCGAATACATCGATTACGCCACCGGCACGGTAAAGGTCAACGAGCCCGCATTCTACGAGGCGATGCAATTTGTCGCCGACCTGAACTTGAAGTTTAAGGTCAGCCCGAATCAGGAAGCCGAACAAGCGATGAATGCGTATACGCGCTTCATTAACGGCCAGCTAGGCATGTTTGCGATGGGTCCGTGGGATCAGCCGGCATTTTGGGAGCTGCCTTTCGCATGGGATATTGCGGCATGGCCGGCAAGCCCGAATACGGGACAAACGGCGACCTGGCTCGGCTCGATGGGATTTGCCGTATCGGCAAAATCCAAGCACCCGCAGGAAGCGTTCGATTTGGCCGCCTTCTTATCGCTGGATGAGCAAGGCCAGCGCGAAAACTACCAGCTCGGCCAGGCGGTTCCCAATCTGATCAACATGGCCGAAGGCGAATTTAAGGAAATGGACAAAGGACCGCAGACGCGTCAAGTCTTTCTGGACATTATCCAAGATTACGGACGACCTAACGTTATAGCTTTCTCCAAGGATACGCAATGGATGGATACGTTCAATCAGAACGCGAGTAAAGTATGGAACGGCGAGATGTCAGCCAAAGACTTTACGGCCCAAATTCAGCCGAAGATGCAGGAGCTGTACGACAAAGGCAATAAATAATGAAGCAGGCGGGGCGCCGGCCATGGATATCGGCGCTTCCCGCCGTATCAAGACGACCTGATCAATCGAATACTGGCGAAGGTGGAATGGAATATGGGTACCAAGCTTGGCGGGTATCGCAGAAGAGAACTGGCATGGTTGTATCTGTTCGTCGCTCCGCCGGTTCTCGGGTTTCTTTTGTTCGGCCTTGTGCCGATTTTGTTCTCCATATATATCAGCTTTCACAAATGGGATATGCTATCCGATCCGCAGTGGGCGGGACTCGCCAACTATAAGGATCTTTTGGGCGACGAGAAAGTGTACAAATCGATGTACAATACGATTTATTTAATGATCGGCATTCCGATCGGCATGGTGCTTTCGATGCTGCTGGCCATCCTGATGAACCGTAAATTCACCGGCATCTCGTTCATGCGCACGATCTATTATCTTCCGGTCATTTCGCCGATCATCGCCGTATCGCTGCTGTGGCAGTGGATATTAAATCAGGATTACGGCTTGCTTAACAATTTTCTGTGGGAAACGTTCGGCATTGCCGGACCTAACTGGCTGGGGAAACCGGAGTGGGTGAAGCCTTCGTTAATCCTGATCGGGCTGTGGAGCGGCATCGGCGGAAACATGGTGCTGTACCTTGCGGGACTGCAATCCATCTCCTCGACATATTATGAAGCCGCGGAAATCGACGGCGCTGGCGCATGGCACAAGCTGACGCGGATTACCATCCCGCTGCTCACGCCCATTCATTTTTTCGTCGTGGTCATGGGCATCATCGGGGCGTTCCAGTCGTTCAGCCAAATTTATGTGCTGGCGGTAGACGGCGGGCCGGAATACAGCGGCGCCACGGTGGTCTATTATATTTTCCAGCATGCGTTCCAGTACTTTAACATGGGTTATGCAAGCGCGGTTGCCTGGGTGCTGGGCATTCTCATCTTTGTTGTCACGCTTATACAATTCAAGCTTTCCAATCGCTGGGTTTACCAAGACTAGGGGGGAATTCTGTGAAACGGGAAAAAATGACGGACCTCTGGTCGCTGCTGCTGCTGCTTTTTGGATCGATCTTTATGATCGCCCCGTTCATCTGGACCATTTCGACTTCGTTGAAAGATCGGCGAAACGTATTCGAAATTCCTCCGCAATGGATTCCCGAACCGATCACGTTCGGCAACTATGCGAAGGTTTGGCTGGAATCGCCTTTGCTGCATGGATTCATGAACAGCTTGATCATCGTGGTGATCGTCCTGACCATAGGAATGCTGGTATCCGCAATGTCGGCCTATGCATTCGGCAAATTCGAATTCCCTTACAAAGGCATGCTCTTCATGGGCTTGCTCGGAACGATGATGATTCCGTATTCGGTAGTAATGATACCGCAGTATATCGGGTTTTCCAGGCTGGATTGGGTAGACACCTTGCTGCCGCTCATCGTACCCGGCCTGTTCGGCAACATCGTCGTCATCTTTTTCATACGCCAATATTTGCAGAGCGCGATGCCGACCGAATTGATCGAAGCGGCGAAGATCGACGGCTGCAGCTTTCCGGGCATCTTCTTCAAAATCGCGCTGCCGATCATGAAGCCAGCGCTCGCCGCCCAAGCCGCCCTCGGCTTTATGGGCATCTGGAATGATTTTCTCGGACCGCTGATTTACCTGCATACGCCCGAGAAGCAAACGATTCAAGTGCTGATCGCTTCCATGCAGGCGATGTACATCGGCCAGTCGGATTATCCGATGATTATGGCCGCAGCCATCATTTCCATGGTGCCGGTGATCATCGTGTTCTTTTTCTGTCAAAGATACTTTATCGAATCGATGGCAATCAGCGGAATCAAGGGGTGAGGCGCATGCCGATAAGAATGCCGCGCCTGTCAAAAATCGCATGTTGTATCGGAGCGTTAGGTTTAGCGGCCGGATTGGCATTGTCGGGATGCGATACAAGCACGAAACCGGAGGCGGTCGATATGGAAATATACAATGAAATGTATGCCAATCCCTTTCCGTCGTTGGAGGAAGAATGGGAGGATTACGGCAACGGGGATCCGTATGTGCTGCGGCATGACGGCCGCTATTATCTATATGTGAGCACGAAGGATCATCGGACGGGAATCAAGGCTTGGGTGTCGGACAATCTGGTCGATTGGAGCTATGCTGGGCTTGTGACGGAAGATCCGGTATCGACCGGGGCCTATGCCCCCGAAGTAATTTACTCGAACGGGTGGTTCTATCTATACACTTCACCGGCGGGAAGGGGGCATTACGTGTTCCGAAGCGAATCGCCGACAGGCCCGTTCGAAAGAATCTCCGAGAATGTCGGTATGAGCATCGACGGCTCGGTCTTTATCGACGATGACGGCTCCTGGCTGTTTACCCATGCTGGTTCGTCGGGCATTGTCGGCGTTCCGATGGATGGACCTGCCGAATTCGGTGTCGGCCAGACGATTCCCGGGCCCTATCTGGGGCATTGGACGGAAGGGTCCATGATCATCAAGCGGAACGGTACCTATTACATGACATATACCGGGAATCATGTATTCAGCAAAGGCTACCGCATTCATTATGCCGTATCGCATGATTCGCCGCTCGGTCCGTACAACATTCCGGCCAACAATCCGCTCGTCATCAGCACCAAGCCGGACTTTTACGGGCTTGGCCACAGCTCGACGGTGATGGGGCCCGATCTGGATTCCTATTATCTCGTCTATCATAACTTGACGGGAAGATCCCAGGAAGGCCCGCCTGTCCGGCGCATGAACATCGACCGGCTGGTATTCAACGGAGACAAGATGGAGATTCTGGGTCCTACGAATTACGATCAGCCTATCTCGAGGGGGCCGGTCTTTGCCGATCGGCTGGACGCAGACGCCATCGATGAGAACCGGTGGGAGTCGGAGAAATCGGAAGGAGGGGCTCGAATCATCAGCAAAGCGAGCACGGATCGCATCTATACGGCGGAATATAATTTGGTGCCGTCAAAGACGCGGGTCGCCGCATTGTTTGCCTATGAGGATGCCAACCGTTTCGGGTTCGCCGAAATCGAACCGGAACTAAACCGGCTATCCTTGGGCAGGATGGAGGATGGCAACCGTAAAGTGCTCGCCACCGCGGAGCTTCCGGAAGATACGGATTGGTCGAAACTGCACACGATTCGTATCGAACGAGGGAACGAGCGGCTTCGGGTTTACCTGGACGGGGTTCTGAAGCTGGATGAATCTTCGGAAACGTTCGGACCTGGCCATATGGGGTATCGGTACGATAACGGCGTACCGGGATTGTCGTATACCGCATTCTCGAATCAAGCCGACGGCAGCAGTGATTTCGAAACGGCCAAGCCGCTTCCCGGCAGCATGGAAGCCGTGCATTATCTTAGCGGCGAAGGCAGGGGGTATGCGGTTCGTCAACCGTCGGAAGCCGCCGCATGGCGCCATTCGGACGGAACGGCGATCCGGCAGGCGGAGGATGGCAGCTATTCGGCTGCGCTTACGGAAAAAGGCGATTGGCTGCGTTATGCAGTAAACGTTTCGGAATCCGGCACCTATGCGCTGGACTTGTCGGTCAAGGCTGACGCGGGGCCGGCAGCCTTTAAGCTGCTCGTGGACGATCAAAAAGCCGGAAGCTTCAAAATCGACGGCAGCCATGACGCCAGCAGCGAACCCTGGGTAAAAATCCGGGTAGGGTCCCTAAAGCTCGAAAAGGGATTACATAGCCTTTCCATTCAATTGGACAACGGGCAGCTGGAGTGGAAAACGATGGAATTCGAGCTGGTCGATGATCAAGATTTCAAGATCGAACGTTTATTGGAACAAGCAAGTTCCGAGGATGTTCACGGCCGTTGGAACGAAACCGCCGGCATTTATGCGGGAGCAGCCGATGCCGATGCCAAGATGTACGGAGGCAGCCGCCTTTGGTCCGACTACCGCATCCGGACGACCGTAACGCTGGGCGATGATCCGTCCGGTCAAGCGGGCGTACTCTTCCGGGTGACAAACGAGTCGGATTTCAGAGATCAAGTGAGCGATTCGCTGATGGGATATTTCCTCGCGGTCACCGCCACGAAACTGGAACTGTACAAACATAATTACGATTCCGAGCTGCTTCAAAGCATCAAAGTGGAGCTGGAACGGAACAAGCCCGTCAGCTTGCGCATCGAAGCAGTTCACGGCACGATCCGCGTCTTCGTTGAGAATGGAGAAGAGCCTGTCCTGACGTATGACGATCCCCAGGCCTTCATGCAGGGGAGGGTCGGCATTCGATCGGTTCATGCTGAACAGATCGGGCTTGGCGATTTAACGGTGCAATCCATAGGAACCAAATAGAAACGATAAACTAACAGAAGATGGAGAGTGGAACATAATGTCTAGCTCGCACAAATATATAAAGGACTATCCCAGACCGCAATTGGTACGCGAGGAATGGGTAAATCTGAACGGGGAATGGGATTTTCGCTTCGACGATGCTCTGGAAGGAGAAGGCGCCAAGTGGTACGAACGCCTTCAAGCTGACCGTAAAATCACGGTGCCTTTTGCGTACGAGACGAAAGCAAGCGGCATCGCGGATGAAACATTTCATCCTTGCGTATGGTATGAACGAAGTGTAGCCGTGCCTGCGGAGGCAGAAGGCAAACGGATCATTTTGCATTTTCAAGCGGTCGATTACGCGGCGACCCTGTGGGTCAACGGCAGCAAAATCGGCATGCATGAAGGCGGATACGCAGCCTTTTCCTTCGATATTACGGAAGCGGTCGAATTTGGACGCGAGAACAGGATTACCGTTCAAGTCGTGGACGGCAACAGCTGTACGCAGCCGCGCGGCAAGCAGCGATGGATGAAAGACAACTTCGGGTGCTGGTACGTGCAGACGACCGGAATATGGCAAACCGTATGGATGGAATACGTGAGTCCGATTCACATCAGCCGGGTGAAGATAACGCCGGAACTGGAACGCGGGTCGGCGAATTTCGGCTATGACCTGGGCAATGCCGCGCACGGCTACGACGGGTTAACCCTTCAGACCATCATCCGGTTTGACGGGAAGCTGATCCGTTCGACGGAAACGAGCGTGGAACGCGGAACGGTAACGGTCGATGTGAGCGTCGTAAACGAAGCCGTGGGCGAATGGAAAGTCAAGCCGTGGCATCCGAACCATCCGAATTTATACGACGTCGAGATGATTCTGAAGCAAAACGGAAAGCCGATCGACACCGCCTATTCTTATTTCGGCATGCGGAGCATTCGGATCGCAGGGGACCAAATCATCTTGAACCATACGCCGATTTATCAGCGGCTGCTGCTGGATCAAGGATACTGGAGCGATACGCATCTGACGCCTCCGTCGGAGGAAGCGCTGCTGGAAGACATCGACAAAACGCTTGCACTCGGCTTTAACGGCGTTCGCAAGCATCAGAAGCTGGAGGATCCCCGTTATTTATATTGGTGTGACCGCAAAGGATTGTTGGTATGGTCGGAAATGCCGTCGACTTACGAATTCGGAGACGATGCGGTCGAGCGGTTCACGAAAGAGTGGATGGACGTCGTCCGGCAGCATTACAACCACCCCTCTATCATCACCTGGGTACCGTTCAACGAGTCTTGGGGAATTTCCGATATATCGACCAATCGCAAGCAGCAGCAATTTACGGAATCGATCTATCATCTGACCAAGGCTTTCGACCAGATGCGGCCAGTGATCGTGAACGACGGCTGGGAGCATACCGTTTCGGATATCATTACACTCCATGATTATGAAGAAATCGGTGCTATGCTGGAAGAGCGGTATCGGGACAAGGATGCGCTGTTAGGCAACAAAATCGCGCATAATACACACCGTTATCCATTCGCACAGGGATATGGCTATCGGGGCCAGCCTGTCATCATCAGCGAATACGGCGGCATCGCTTTTACAAGCGAAGAAGGCTGGGGCTACGGCAATCAGGTTCGGAGTGAGGACGAATTCTTGAAGCGGTACGAAGGAATCACACAAGCGATCAAGAATTTGCCTTATGTGTGCGGATTCTGTTATACGCAAATTACGGACGTGCAGCAGGAAGTGAACGGCTTGCTGACAGAAGACCGTAAACCGAAAGTAAACGTGGAAGCGATCCGAGGCATCAATCTGGCATGATCGTAGCCGGAGACGTATGCACGCTTACCCGCGCATGATTGAAAAAACTCACCCAAGGGTGAGTTTTTTTTGTTGCGAGTACAAAGAAAATACATACCCATCGTTTGGATGCCTAACCGTAAACCCGATCGATCATGCAGACATAATCCGCCGTACAAGAGAATGTTGGAACGGGACATTTTTTGCGGTTTTCCTGCAAAACAAGAAATGACCAATAAACTCCTGTTCTTACCTTGCGGCTCTGTCAGGTATAGGGGACCTCGCGCTGGATATCGCCTCATGGCGGATCGGACATATTTTTCCTAACGTGCTTATGCAAGAATTGTCCCTGTTCTGCTGCCCTCCGCTTCATTATGGTAGACATACACCACAAGCAAAGGAGGGAATGGGGATGAAATGGTGGTCAACGAACCGTCTCCGATTGATTCAAAATAATCTTCGCGAGACGGACGCCGATATGGATGTGGATCTTTTGATTCGCGAACTCAAGTCGTTCCACGCGAATGTGCTCATGATGAATGCAGGGGGCATATTTGCGTTCTATCCATCATCGCTTATGCATCAATATGTAACGCCTAATTTAACCAAGGACCTTTTGGGGGAAGCGGTAGAAAAAGCCCATGCTAATGGATTGCGATTTATTGCACGGTTCGATTTCAGTAAAGCGCATGAATCGTTGTGGATGCGGTATCCCGAATGGTTTTACCGGGACCGGGAGGGGCGGGAGGTCAATTATCACGGCATCGTTCATACGTGCCTGAATGGAGCCTATCAGCAGGTGAAGTCGCTGGAGAGTATTCAAGAAGTGCTGGAGCGTTATCCGGTGGATGGGATTTTCTTCAATATGTTCGGCTACCAGCATTGGGATTACAGCGGAAATTTCTATGGTCCTTGCTACTGCCCAAACTGCCGCTTGCGGTTTCGCGAAGTAACCGGCGAAGATTTGCTGGCGTATACCGGTCCCGAACATCCGATGCACGAGCTGTACCGGTCCTTCCAGGAACGGACGTCAAGGGAAATGCTGGAGCGCATTCACGGATTCGTGAAGTCGCTGCGGTCCGATGTGGCCATTAGCACGTATCACCCACACCGGGTCGATATCGTCCGCAAGGAATCGAATACGTCGCTGAAAAGGAGCGGCCAGCCAAGGCTGTATTCAGCCTCGGAGAATGTCGCGTCCATACAAGACAGCTGGGATGACAAGCTGGTCAGCAACTGCAGCATTAACGCCATCGACCTGACTTACCGATTCACGGGAGTATCCGAGAATGAAAATGCGATCCGTTTATATCAAAGCATCGGAAGCGGATCGGGGCTGGATTTCTGTATCATCGGGGCATTCGAAGGATACCCGGACCGGGCAAGCTTCGAAACGGTAAAGGATATTTTCCGATACCATGCGGAGCACGAGGAGCTGTTCGGACAGCTCGGCTCCATGGCTGAAGCAGTGCTCGTCAAGCCAGCGGCCCCCGAAGCAGCAGCGGAGTATCACGGTATGTTCAAAATGCTAAAGGAAGAGCACGTCCTCTTCGACGTGGTGATGGAAGAACAGCTGGTGGCCATGGAGTCCAAACTAATGCATATGCGAGCGGTTATTCTTCCCGGCGTTCAGGGATTGTCGGTGGCGGCGGCTCGAGCGCTGCATCGGGCGGCGGATGCCGGCGCGGTGCTGGTTGCAACGGGAACCGCGCTGGAGCGGCAGCCAGAGCTGCTTAAGGAATGGTTCGCGGCCTCGTTCGCCGGCGTGAAACAATCGGAGCCGGGCGCTTATCTGGACGTTTCGGACAAGTCGCATTTCCCCGGATTTGCCCATGGCCGGGACTGGATCGTCGCGGACGGCAGCTTTGCCCGCGTTGCCTTTGACCCGGATACGACCGAGTGCCGATTGCCATTCATCGAACCGTCCACGTTCGGGCCGCCGGAGCGTGCCTACGGTCACCGCATTGGAGCAGATTACGGTTTGGGGCTCCACAGGCGGGTCGGCAAGCAGGGAACGGTCCGAACCGGCGTGTATATGCCTTGGAATCCAGGCGAGCTCTACTATCGCCACGGGTTCGAGGACTACAGGCAGGTAATGGCGGACGTTCTACATGACATCGTGCCGAATCGGATTGCTGCTACGAACGCGCCCCCATGTCTAGAGTTGTTCGTTCACCGTTTGAAGGAGGGCGGATGCCTGATTCAGCTGCTGAATCTCTCCGGATATAACGGGACGACTTTTATGAATCCGCTTCCGTTATATGATGTTCAGGTGGAATTGACCATTGATCGCGTGGACGAAACCGCTGCAGCGAATGCGTCGGGGACTTGGCCGCAAAAGTGGAGGCTGCCAAGAAACGCGGAAGCGAGGGGCAGGCTGCTCCGTGCCGAATCCGATGCGCAGGTGGAAACCTCGCAAGATCGCGTGACGGTGACGCTGCCGCAAATCGGTCGTTATGAAGCGGTTTGGCTTCAGGCCGTGCCTGTCGGCGATCGAAAGGAGCTGATCTCCAGCGATGCCAAAGCCTAAATCTGTTATGCCTGCCCAAGGGGCCGGCGGGGTCATCAAGCCGGGCCTAACGCTTCGCCCGGGCAGTCTCGCGTCCCGCATCGTCAAGCACCGCGTCATTTATTTGCTGCTGTTGCCCGGGCTGCTCTTCTTCTTGCTGTTCAAAATCGCTCCGATGTGGGGGCTGCTTCTGGCCTTCAAAGATTATAATCCGTTTCTTGGCTTTGCCGAAAGCGAATGGGCTGGATTTAAGCACTTTGCGGAACTGTTCTCGAGCTCCAACTTCTATATTATGTTGCGGAACACGTTTGCAATCAATATGATCGCGCTGATCTTCCATTTTCCGCTCCCAATCCTGCTGGCCCTGATGCTGAATGAAATCCGGCATGAGAGCTTCAAGCGCCTGAACCAGTCCATAGTTTACCTGCCTCATTTCCTGTCGTGGGTCGTCGTGGCCAGCATGACGTTCTTTCTGTTGTCGACGGACGTGGGGATCGTCAATAAACTCATTGCCGAAAGCGGCAGAGATACCGTTTCCTTTCTGTCCAATCCCAATTACTTCTGGGGACTGCTGACCGCGCAAAGCATGTGGAAGGAGGCCGGATGGGGAACGATTATCTTCCTGGCGGCCATGGCGGGCGTGGATCCCCAGCGCTACGAAGCCGCCGTCGTGGACGGGGCTGGCAGGTTCCGCCAGATCTGGCATATCACGCTTCCGGCCATCCGGCCAACGATCATCATTTTGCTTATTCTTCGGCTGGGCAGCATGGCGGACACTGGCTTTGAGCAGATTTTGCTGATGATGAATCCGCTGGTGCGCTCGGTGGCGGAGGTGTTCGATACGTACTCCTACACGCACGGCATTCTTCAAGGGAAAATCAGCGTAGGGGTGACGGTCGGCATGTTCAAGGGGCTGGTGGGGCTCGTCCTGATCGTGGCCGCTGACAAAATCGTAAAGCGGCTCGGCTATGAAGGCATTTATTAAGCCTCCAAAGGCGTCTGCCGCATACTCATTATGCTAAACGAAAGGAGGAATTCCGCGTGAGCTTCGTTCTCCGAAAAAAAGGGCTAAGCTTGTTCGATTGGGTCAACTACAGTCTAATCACCTTGTTCTCGGTCGCGTGCTTGTTTCCGTTTCTATACGTGTTCAGCGTTTCCTTTACGGATCCCGAGGTCTATGTTCCGCTTAAATTTTATTTGTTTCCCGAGCAGTGGTCCTTGGAGTCCTACAAGTACATTCTATCGACCAACAGCTTTATGAATGCGTTTAAAAGCACCGTTTTCATTACGGTCGTCGGTACCGCGCTCAACATCGTCGTTTCCTTTACGATGGCCTACGCGCTGACGAAACGGTCCATGCCCGGGAATCGCTGGGTAATGGGGCTCGTCATCTTCACGCTGGTGTTCAGCCCGGGTATCGTGCCCAACTACTTGCTGGTCAAGGAACTAGGCCTGTTGAATTCCTACTGGTCCATGATCTGGCCGGGACTGACCAACGCCTGGAGCCTGATCGTTATCAAAAGCTTCTTGGATTCGCTTCCATCCGAATTGGAGGATTCCGCGAAAATGGACGGCTGCTCGGATATGGGCGTGTTTTTGCGAATGATAATCCCGCTGTCGATGCCGGCGATCGCCACCTTCACCCTGTTCTTTGCGGTTGGGCATTGGAACGCCTATTTTAACGCCTTGATTTACTTATCGGATTCCAGCAAGTGGACGCTTCAACTGTTGATTAAAACGCTGGTCATCGATTCCAATTCGGTGGCGGTGGCCCAGGCCGGGGCAAGCGACGAAAACGTGGTGCCGCAAGAGACCATCCGGATGGCCTCAATTGTACTAGCGATGGTACCGATCTTGGTTGTTTACCCATTTCTGCAAAAGCATTTTGCCAAAGGGGTGATGCTCGGGTCGATTAAAGGTTGAGGAAGGTAACGGCGCATCGATGCCCTGTGCATCGGATATGCAGCCGGTAGGATTGAAAGCGTTATCCAACCGCATTAAGCGGGAAGGAGATAGAACTCTGCTTCAAGAACAATATTGGATCATGAGCATCCATAAGGAGGGGTTTACATGAAAAACACATCAAAGAAGGGAAGCTCGCATAGAAGCTGGAAGCTCTGGCTCGCGGCCCTCATGGCCGTCGTCATGCTGGCAGGCTGCGGGGAACAGGCGGGCGAGAAACCGCAAAACGCCGGAGGAGCGGAAGCAGAAGGCAAAGACGGCAAGCCGATGACAATCAAAATGTTTGCCGGGCTCTATAACGAGATCCCCGACATGAACAATGACTATTGGAAGGAATGGGAGCGCCGCACCAACGTCAAGCTGGACGTGGAATGGGTGCCGTCGGGCGATCTGGATACGAAGCTGGATTTACTGCTGGCCTCCGGCGATCTGCCCGAAGTCGTGGCCTATCAGAACCCGATCCGCCCTACGCTGATTACGGCTATCCAGAACGGCGCGTTTTGGGATTTGACCCCGTTCCTGGGGGATCTCAGCGAATACCCGAATCTAAAAAACAACTTGGCGCCGGATGCCTTGAAATATCTGTCGGTCGAGGGTAGCATCTATGCGGTTCCGCGGTCCCGCTCGCGGATCGACGGCGGGCTGAAAATACGCGAGGACTGGCTGAAGAAGCTGAACATCAAGGTTCCGACCGATTTCGAAGAATACAAGGAAGCATTGAAGAAGATCGTTGATGCCGATCTGGACGGCAACGGGAAGAAGGATACGGTAGGTCTCCTATATATCAATAACCCGCCCGCATCATTCCAGGCCGGTTTCGGCGTATACAATCCGACCTATACCGATGATGGCGGGCTGATGAGCCCGTCCCTTACCCCTCAGTACGTCGAAATGGTGGAATGGCTGCACGGACTGTACGCGGACGGCCTGATGTCCAAGGAATATGCGGTCATGAAGGAAAGCCAGGCGGAGGAGCTCTTTAAGACGAACCGCGCCGCTTCCTATGGCCGTCCGATCTGGTGGGATCATGAATGGGAGCAGGCGATGAAGAAGTCCGGTCAGCCTGATGCCAAAATCCTGAACGTGACCTTGAAAGGACCGAAAGGAGATTATGCGGTCGGTCTGGAAACCGGCGTAGCCGGCGGGTTCTACATCTCCAAGAAGGTGCCGGAGGAGAAGGTGAAGCAGCTGCTCAAATATTTCGACCAGACGGCGTCCCAGGAAATGACCGATTTTGCCTATTACGGCATTGAAGGCGTCCATTACACCGAACAGGACGGACAGAAGGTGCTGACGGAACAAGGGGTCAAAGAAGTCAATACGACGAGCAAGGGAGCGGGCGTTCTGGCTTATGCCAAGTGGGGCAAGGTGATCAGCGCTTCCGGCGATAAAGCCTTTAACGATGCCAAAATCAAAGAGGTGGAAAATTACGACGAGATCGGAAAAATCGACCACTATCGCGTCATCACGTCCGAGGGCTGGCGCAGCACATGGCCTAAATACAGCGACGAATATGCTTCCATGGTGACAAAGGCGATTGTCGGGCATATTCCAATGGAGGAGTTCCGCGCATACGTTGATCAGCTGAACAGCCAGCCGGACATTCAGGAAGCGTACCAACAAATGGCCGAGGCATACAAGCAGTTCAACGGGGAGTAACGGACAGTCCGCTCGGGCGGTCTCGCATTCTGGAGCGAATATGTTGGAGAACGGGAGGAGACAGCATCGTTGAAGTCTCTGTTCAAACCGGCTGTCTCCGCCCTGCGAATCGCCCGTTTGTTGCCTGTTAGAAATGAGGAGGAGGTAAGGCAATGACGAAGGTTAATGAGGAACGCGCCTGGTGGCACAAGCCGCTGCGCGTCATCCAGCCCAACATGCAGGTCAGGGATAGCGCGCGCATCGACCCGCCCCGGCTTGCCGCGCAGCTGAAGGAGATGGGGGCGAATGCGATGGTCTTCAATACAGGCGGCATATATGCCTGGTATGACACGCAGGTTCCGTACCATACCGTGAACGGATATCTTCCGGAGGGGCGCGATTTGCTCGGGGAACTAATCACGGCCTGCCACCTTGAAGAGCTTCGATTTATTGCCCGGTTCGATTTCAGCAAAGCAGATGACAGCGTGTACCTCCGAAGGCCGGAATGGTTCGTCCGCAAGGAGGGCGGCCGACCGGAGATCATCGGGGCTGAACGGCCCGGACCGTGGCCGCTCTTGATGTCCACCTGCATCAACGGCGGCTACCGCAATGCGGATGTCGCCGCTCCGGTGCTCCGCGAAGCGCTGTCGCGGTATCCGATCGATGGCATTTTTTTTAATAACCCCGGTTATGTGTTCTGCCGATGCGAGCGATGCAGGCGTAAATACGCGGAACGGTACGGCAAGGACCTCCCGGACTCCCCACAGGAGCTGGAGCCGGATTTTGCTGCAGGATGCTTCGATGACAATATGGAAGCGATGCATGACCTGATCAAGCAGGAGAGGCCGGAGGTGCCCATGATTCTATACTACAACCTCCACCGCGACAATCTGTCGAAGCGCGTTCAGATCACTGATATGCTGTGTACGGAACCGCAGGACGTACTCTCGCTCGGCCATGCCCGGATCCCTGAATTCTGGAAGCCGGCTCTCAGCATCAAGGTGGGGCGGTCGGTTCCGGGCAGGCCGGCTCCATTTGGCATCGTGCATTCCTGCCCGGGCATGGACTGGCGCCATACCGGGCTTCCGGTAGCGGAATACCGCTTCTGGCTGGCTCAAATTCCGGCCAACGGCGGTCAGATCTGGCACTCCGTCACGGGCATACCCGATACGATCGAAGACAAGCGGATTTTGAAAACCGTAGCCGAGCTGAATCATCATGCCGCCAAGTTGGATGCCTATATGGACGGGGCCGTATCGGCTGCGGAAACCGCCCTGCTCTGGAACGAGCGCGGCGAGGCGCAGAGCTGGGCCGAAACGATGATCAACCGGCAAATCCCGTTTGACGTGCTGCTTCCCCAGAGCAGGAAGGATTGGGAGTTGGACCGCTACCGCGTTGTATTGATTCCCGAAGGAACTGAATATACCTCGTCCTTGATCCATGACTTGCGTTCGTACGTACATGGTGGGGGACAACTGCTAACGGAAGGGGCACTTCCTTCCGCTGCAGCCGACGCCGGCGTAAAGCTGCTCCATGATCTGCTCGGCATTTCGGATGAAGCCTTCAAAAGCGAATACCTGATTGCCTCCTATTTGCGGTTTCAGGAGCTGTCGTGCGAGATCAACCCGCTCCAGCAGGGAATGGATACGACGGCGCTGATTGCTCACCGCGGTTATGTGACTTATGCTCATCCGCGGAATGACGCGGTACGGGTGCTGGCGACGCTGGTGCCGCCGTTTTCTCCGCCGGAAAGCGTGGGAGCGCCGCCGGAACGGGCATCGCTGCCAGTATCCCGTACCGATCTGCCGCTTGCGCTGGAGCAATCGTGGGGTGCCGGACGCGCCATGTATTTCACGTTCTCGCTGGGTGCGCTGCTCCGCGAATTCAAGCTGCCCGAGCATGAGATGCTGCTGGCTAATGCGATCGACCACCTGCTTGACGGAAGGCCGCTGCTGTCCGTAACGACTTCGTATCCCGGACTGCAGGCGACCCTCTTCCGAAACGGGAGCGACCTGCTGCTTCACTTCGTGAACGGAGCCGGCCGCCGGCCGCTTGCAGCGACGCTGCCTCTGCACGACATCGAGGTCCGGCTGAGACCGGGGACTAGATGGCCTACAGAGAGCGGCTTTAAACTGGAGATGTTGATCGGCGGAGGCTGGATAGAAGGTTTCGCAGCGAACGACGAATTGAACTTCACCCTGCCGCGGCTGGAGGTTTGGGAGTGCATTCGGATCCCGCTGAATCCCACCGTTAACGCTGTTGGGGAAGGATAGAGGAAGCGGGAGGACGAAGTATAACAGGTGTAGGATCATCCGTAGAGAGTTGCGGATGGCACAGTGATCCCAGGGCAGTTCCTGCCGCGGGAACCGGAGGTGATAATTCGTGAAGTCTCTTTGGCAGCATATTCAGGCATCGTTCCTCCGCTGGTTCTCCGCGAACCGCTATCTGAAGCGTCTGATTTGGCTCGGATGTCTGTCGGCCGTAATTCCGGTGATCCTAGCCGGAAGCGCGTACTATCATTTCTCCATGAAAAAGCTGACGGTCCAGTTCCAGGAAAATAATATGGCTTCCTTGATGCAGCTGAAGGACCGCGTCGAAAATATCATAACAAGCATCGAGCATGAATCGCTTCAGCTTGCCAGCGGTCCGCTGATTCGCAGCGCGCTGGAAAATCCCGAATATGAGACGGACTACATGCAGCAATTGGATATGCTCAAGCTGTTTCAACTGCACAAAAATACTAATAACCTGATCGAAGACATCCTGTTTTACGATGTTCGGCACCGGCTGCTGCTGTCGCATACCTATGGCCTGGTCCACCTGGACGGGTATAAAGGAAAAGAAGATATTGAGCAAGCCCTGGCGAGGGAAGGGGGGGCGAGGTGGATGCACCTCCCGAAGTCGTCGGAGAACGGATACGTCTCTTACGTCCGCCATCTTCCCGTTATGGTGCAGGGCCAACCGAGAGGCACCATCCTCATACACGTGAAAGAGGAATCGCTTCGCAGCCTTTTGAACAATTACTCCCTTTCCCTGGAGGAGCAGTCGCTGGCCATTCTGGACTCCGATCACCGGGTCCTGCTGCATACGGATGGACGCAGCGAGATCGGCAAAACCGCGGATGAAGACCCCATTTTGGGATCTTTGGTAGAGAGCGGGGAAACGTCCGGCCATGACGTGATGACCGGGGAGGACGGCAAGGAACTGATCGCCTTTTACAAGACGTCTATGGGCCGTCTATACGTGTCCCGGATGCCGGAGCGGGAAATGATCGAGCAATTGAGGTGGATCCGCGTCCTGATCGTCATGTCGGTGACCGTCTTCATGCTGATCGCGGTATTGCTCACCTGGTTCTCGTCCAAAATCGCGTACAATCCGATTCAGCAGCTCCTTCGTTACGGGGAGCATTTGCGAAGAAACGGCAGGAGCGGGGTGGAGAGCTCCGTCAAAGAGAATGAAATCGAATACATCCGCTCCTCCCTCAGCTACTTGAACGAGCAGGCGGAATCCCTGAACAGCTACATTCGAAAAATTCAACCGGATTTACGGGAACGGTTTCTGCAGCGTTTGCTGCTGTCCGGAAGCTCATGGCGGTCCGGCACACTGGAGGAGGGGTGCGCGAAGCACAAGATCCCGATGATCGGACCATATGCCACGATAGTGGTGAAAGTCGAGAATCCGGTGAAAAAACGATTCTTGCCTAACGAAGGTCCGGTCATCGTGTTTGCGGTCAAAAACGTCATGTCCGAGCTGCTGGCAAACAACCGGCAGCTGGAGGGCTACGTGGTGGACCGGGAGGATCGTGAAGCGGCGGCGATCCTGAGGCCGGGAGAGCCCGGGGCTTCCTCCCAGGAGTTCCGCAGCCTCCTCGCATGTTATGCGGAATCCGTCAGCCAGTCCCTGGCGCTCTATCTTTCTTTTTCCGCGTCCATCGGCATCGGCAATACTGGAACATTGACCCGGGCGGCAGAATCCTATAAGGAGGCGCAGCTTGCTCTGCAATATCGCCTGTTCCATGATGCGGATACCGTACTGTTTTATGAAGACATGATCCGCATCGAGCGTAATCCCGTGTTCATGTATCCGAAGGATATCGAATCGGAGATGATCGAATATTTGTGGAACGGGGATCTTCCGCAGGCGGAGGCGTCGCTTCATGAATTTTCCCGGCGTATTCGGGTGTCGGAATCGTACAACGTGACCTCCCAGAGCTATTACGTGCTGCTCTCGGCCATAGTCCAGTCGATGGAGGAGAAAGGTCCCGGCGTGCTGGAGCTGCTGGGGGGTAACCTGTTTGACCAGCTGAAGGAGAACCAGACCTCCCGCGAAATGCATGACTGGTTTATCGGCGTGCTGTTCCCGCTGTACCAGGAAATCAGCCATGACCTGCGCACCCGATCCACCCGCCTGATCGTTCAGCGGGTATGTGGCCATATCTGCCGTCATCCGGATGGTGCTCATTCATTGGCAGACTGTGCCGAGCTGGTGGGGGTGAGCCCGTCGTATCTCAGCCGGCTGTTCAAGAAGGAGATGGGCGTATCCTTTGTTGAATACATCATGAACTTCAAAGTGCAGAAGGCGAAACAGCTGCTCAAGGATACGGATTACACGGTCACGGAGATTGCTGAAATCGTCGGTTATTCCGAACGAAACCTGAACCGGGCCTTTCAGCGATTCCTGCAGATGTCTCCACGGCAGTATCGGCTGTCGGTAAGATAGGAAAACTGCTTTTACAGACTCAGGCTTATATAGAATAAAAGGAGAGGATCACATAATGACAATCGCATCGAAACAAACGACCGTAGGGTTTATCGGCTTGGGCGTAATGGGCCACAGCATGGCAGGGCATATCCGGAAAGCCGGCTACCCGCTGCACGTTTACACGCGAACCGCCTCCAAGGCGGAGCGGCTGGTGGCGGACGGCGCCGTATGGCACGATACTCCGGCCAAGCTGGCGCAGGCCTGCGACGTAATCATTACGATGGTGGGCTACCCGAAGGATGTCGAGGAACTCTATTTGGAGCCGGACGGGCTGGTGGCGCATGCCAGGGAAGGGGCATATCTGATCGATATGACGACGTCCAGTCCGCTTCTTGCCCGCCGCATTTATGAAGCCGCCTCGTTGAAAGGGCTCCATGCCATGGATGCTCCGGTCTCCGGCGGTGACGTGGGGGCACGTGAGGCGAGGCTGTCCATCATGATCGGCGGGGAAGAGGGAGACGTCAAGGCGGTGCAGCCGCTGCTGTCGACAATGGGAAGCAATATCGTCCATCAAGGGCAAGCCGGCGCCGGACAGCATACGAAGATGTGCAACCAGATCGCCATTGCCTCTAACATGATGGGAGTCTGCGAGGCGATGGCTTATGCGGAGAGCGCCGGGCTGGATCCCGAAACCGTGCTCAAGAGTATCGAGAGCGGAGCGGCGGGCAGCTGGTCGCTTAGCAATTTGGCTCCGCGCATGATTGCCGGGAATCTGGAGCCGGGATTTTATATCAAGCATTTCATCAAGGATATGGGAATCGCACTGGAATCCGCTAAGGCGATGAACTTGGTTACGCCGGGCTTGTCCCTAGCCGAATCGCTGTACAGCCAGCTGGCCGAGAAGGGGCTTGAGAATAAAGGCACGCAGGCTTTGATTAGATATTATACGGGTGAATGAGATTCGGATTCTTTTGCATCAATAACATAACAGTCTCAATTTCCCGGAAGGACGGATTGAGGCTGTTATTTATTTCAGTACATTAGGAAACTTATCAGGATAAAGTCATGGATCCTCAAGCACTTCATTTTTGGCGATTACGATTTAAGAGAAGCCTGTCCATGATGTCCGTCGGGATGTTGATATTCGGACCGTTGATTGAAACCGGATTGTTCATGCCCGTACAACTGTTTTGATCTCCAATAAGTGAGTGGTCGAAACCAGCTTCCGCTGCCTGGAGCCGCTGCTTCGGATACAAGGCGGAAGAGATTCAAGATTCAACCACTAGTCTGTAGATGATGCTACGATATGATGTATACTGAATGTTAATTAGAATTGGAGGTTATTCTTGCATATGAAAGACATGAATTATTACGACACCTTTATTCAAATTGCCGAAGACTGCCCTGTCAGGGAGGCCGTCATTCCAAAAGCAAAAGGCGAGTCTAAGACCATACCGGTGATTCAGTATGAGATGCTGTCGAACCACCCTTACCGATACACGCAAGAAGATGTGTTGTTCGAAGTGTTTGCCGAGCGCAATCAGATCCCGGAAACGGAAAGAGCAGCCGCTCGCGAGAAGTTTTTTTCGAAAGGGCAGCCTTGTCTCCGAACCTCGTCCTTAGGCAAGCGCTACGGCTGGGGGATTCATCATGACGCTGAAGGGAAAGTCGCAATCTACGCCGTAGAGTCAGACGAATACCTCAAACTCATGAACGATCAAAGCATTACTCAATGTAAAGCGATGCGCTCAAAGAAAGCCTAGAAGATGCACGGGAAGGATAAACTTTAACGGTAATTGAACTCAATAGGGAGGTTTGGCGGCAGTTCGGACAGGCGGATAGCATGTCAATGGCTGTAGTGACAAACCCCATCTATTTTGCTTCGAATGGAGGTACGGCGAAAATAAGTGATTGAAAAAAATACTGGAATGTTCGTTCCGAATAGTCTATACTCGTGTTGAGAAGGAGGAGGTATGAATGGGACGGACCAAAGAATTTGACCGTGAGCAGGTGCTTCGCAAAGCGATGATCGTTTTTTGGGAGAAAGGGTACGAGGGGGCAAGCATACCGGATTTATTGCAAGCGATGGAATTAAGCAGGTCCAGCATGTACGAAACATTTCAGGATAAACAAACGCTTTATTATGAGGCCATCCAGCAATACAAAAAAATGTCGCAAAAAAAACGCGATTTGATGAACCAAGCCCCTTCTGCGATCGCCGGGATCCGCCAATATTTTGAGCTGCATATCACGAACGCGTTTGCGACGCACGGTGAAGCTTACCCGAACGGATGTCTGATTACGAACGCTTCCGTGGGTCTGGATGCCATGGATGAGCCCTTGCAGAATACGATTCGCCAGAGCTTTACGGAGCTGGAGCAGCTGTTCTACGAGAAATTAAAAAAGGGTCAGGAAACGGGTGAAATTTCCCCCGAAAAAGACATAAAAATGTTATCGTTCCTGTTGCTTAATCTTAATCACAGCATCAACGTGATGGCCAGGATCCAAAGCGACAGCGATAAGGTCCGCGGCATGATGAACGCCGTTATCGAGTCGCTGTAAAGCTTTTTTTTTCATCATTCCGGAACGATCATTCCGATTGGATCCCCCTTGCTTAAGCATTGAGGGGGAACGCATCCCTATATTGGAACGAACATTCCAATATGGTTACACTATTATTTTTATAATAAAAGGAGTGCTTCTTATGAATGTTAATGGTAATGCAAAGGGAAAGTTGGAGATCTCCGCATCGCCCTGGATTATGTTGATTCTTGCCGTTGCGTGCGGCTTGATCGTTGCCAATCTTTATTATACGCAGCCATTGGTTGAGTCCATCAGTTCATCAATTGGATTATCTTCAGGAGCAGCGGGGGTCATCGTCACGCTGACCCAAATCGGCTACGGGATCGGCTTGCTGTTCATCGTTCCTTTGGGAGATCTGCTCGAAAATCGCAAACTGGTGGTTACGCTGCTGATGCTGACTGCCGTGGTTTTAATCTTTGCTGCCGCTGCCCGAAACGCCGCTCTGTTTCTAGCCGCCTCCTTGTTTATCGGTGTGGGGTCCGTTGCGGCCCAGATCCTGGTCCCTTATGCAGCGCATCTCTCCCCGGAGGAGACGAGAGGACGCAATGTCGGTAATATCATGAGCGGGCTGCTGTTAGGAATCATGCTGGCCCGTCCGGTTTCGAGTTTGGTGGATAATTATTTCGGCTGGCACGCTATCTTTATGATGTCATCCGCCATTCTCTTCGTATTGGCTCTGGTTTTGATCAAAGTATTGCCGGCAAGAAAGCCGCAGACGTCCGATCATTATCCGGCTATCCTCTCATCCATGCTGCGGCTGCTGAAAACGACGCCGATTCTACGTCGCAGAGCTCTGTATCATGCCTTTCTGTTCGGGATGTTCAGTCTGTTCTGGACAACGGTTCCGCTTGTATTAACAAGTCCGCTGTATCATTTTTCCTCTGCAGGCGTTGCGTTGTTTGCTTTGGCGGGGGTATCAGGCGCGGCCGCTGCGCCTCTTGCCGGCCGCTTTGCGGATAAGGGCCTGATCCGGCCTGCAACCGGAATATCCATCGTGCTGGTGATCCTATCCGGACTTTTGCCGATCGTGTTTGCCGGCGGTTCTCTGCTCTCTATCGTGATCCTGGTGCTCGCCGCCATCCTGCTGGATATGGGCGTGTCCGCCAATTTGGTGTTGGGACAACGCGCGATTTTCACGTTGGGAGCCGAGGTGCGGAGCCGGCTGAACGGCTTGTATATGGCGATCTTTTTTGCCGGCGGGGCCATTGGCTCCGCAGCCGGGGGATGGGCATACGCTATGGGCGGCTGGAAAGCGGCGATGTGGCTAGGCGTTCTTTTTCCGGCCTTGGCCTTGATCTACTTTCTGACGGAACGCAAGGTGGAGCGCGTCAGCAAATAAGAATGAGCAATTAAAAAGAAATGTCGCCTAGCGTTAAACGTTATAATGAGTGTAATTCGCGGGAGCGAGATCATACGAAAGGGTGGGACGATGTCAGAAACCGAAGATGCTCAGAAAATCCATTGGAAAAGGAACATCATTCTCTTTTTAAGCAGCCAAACACTTTCGCTGTTCGGGTCTGCCTTGGTTCAATATGCCATTATGTGGCACATTACACTGACGACGCAGTCGGGCATCATGATGACGCTGTATATTATTTGCGGATTCATTCCGACGTTCCTGCTGTCGCCTTTTGCCGGGGTATGGGCGGACCGCTTCAACCGTAAAACGCTCATTATGATCGCGGATTCTATGATCGCGGTGGTTACGCTGATGTTGGCCATTACGTTTATGCTTGGCTATCAGGCGGTTTGGCTGCTGTTTATCATCTCCGCCGTACGCGCGCTCGGGGCCGGCATTCAGACTCCAGCGGTCGGAGCCATATTGCCTCAAATCGTGCCGCAAGATAAGCTGACGAAAGTAAACGGTATTAACGGCAGCCTACAAGCGCTGATCATGTTCGTAGCGCCCATCGTCAGCGCGGGATTGCTCACTGTAGCAACGATCGAAGCGATTTTTTTTATCGACGTCGTTACGGCTGCAATCGCGATCTTTACATTGTTTGTCTTTCTCAAAATTCCGCTGCACAAAAAGGCGTCGGACACCCAAAGCACGGGCTATCTGGACGACTTCAAAGAGGGCTTGGTCTACATTAAACAGCATGCTTTTCTCAAGTCGTTTTTTATCTTCTTCGCCTTTTTCTTCGTGCTTATGGCGCCTGCAGCCTTTCTGACCCCGCTGCAGGTTACCCGCAGCTTCGGGGACGACGTATGGCGCTTGACGGCAATCGAAATCGCGTTTTCCGTCGGCATGATGGCAGGAGGGGGAATCATTGCTTCCTGGGGCGGCTTTAATAATAAAGTGTATACGATGGCTATAGCCAGCTTCGTCATGGCCGTGTCCACGTTTGCGCTCGGCATTGTGCCTGTATTCTGGATTTACTTGGCCATCATGGCTGTATTCGGGGTAGCGATGCCCATATTTAATACGCCAACGACCGTCATGCTGCAGGAGAAGGTGGATGAAAATTATCTGGGGCGTATATTCGGTGTCTTCGGGATGATTTCGACTTCCATGATGCCCATCGGGATGCTGATATTCGGCCCGCTTGCCGACGTAGTCAAAATCGAATGGCTGCTGATCGGTACGGGGCTGTTGATGCTAATACTTACTGTTTTCTTCATGCGCAACAAGCGATTGGTTGAAGCGGGCATGCCGCTGCCGCAGGAAGAAGCCTCACCGAATTAATTTACCGGATCTCATCTCAGTAACATGAAAGCCGCATGACATATGCGGTTTTTTTGTTCTTTACGCATCATTATGCCGTTTTGTATACCAGGTAAAGTGGTATATCATAGGAATAACATAGATAAGATGAAACATGTGTGCAGGGGGGCTTATGAAAAAAGCAAACGCTAACTTAATGAAAGAAATCAATTTAAATATTGTCCGCAAAGCCTTGAAGCGAGTAGAAACGGCGACGAAGCCCCAATTGGCCTCATTGACCCAGCTGAGCGTGGTTACGGTGAATTCGTTGGTCAAGGAGCTGTATGAGCTTGGGGAATTGTTTGAAGACGATATCGTTCCGTCCAACGGCGGGAGGCCCGCGCTAACCTATAGATATAATTATAATTACAGCCTGGCTCTTGTCGTTTATTTGAAGGAGAAAGAGGGAGAAGAGCTGATCTCGGCAACCGTCGTGAATTTGGAAAATGATCTGTTGGCCAAAGAAGAATACACCATGCCTGTTTTCGATCGACAGCGCTTCTATGAAATCATTGAGCATTACATTGGGCTTTATCCCTCCATCAAGGTGATTGGTATCGGCATTCCGGGACAGGCCGTCAACGGAGAAATTACGGTAAGCAGTCATCGAGAATTAACCGGGTTTCGCATGATTGAAGAGATTGAATCTCAATTTGGGCTGCCCGTAATGGTCGAGAATGATGTGAATGCCGCCATTAGCGGTTATTCGATGAAGGAGAATTTGGAAGGGGACCAATGCGTGCTTGGCATGTATTTTCCTATGAAATATCCGCCTGGCCTAGCTATTTATCTCGATGGGAGGATCGTAAAAGGGAAGAACGGCATGTCGGGCGAGATCAAATTTCTGCCCATTGGCCTGGATTGGAGTCAAGAGATGACAACGGAGAAGTTTGTGCAAGCTGTGTGTAAAATCATACATACTGTTAATGCCGTCCTGGCACCTGACAAAATCGTGTTATATCAATACCGAATGGAGGCAGATGCCTGGTCTCAGGCTTGGGAAACTTATCGGCTTCAACATCCCATGCCTTCTTACCCCGAAGTGGTGTTGAAGCAGACGTTTCAAGAGGACTTTGAAGCAGGCATGCGCTGGCTTACCCTGCAAGAATTGGAACCGACCCTTGATCTTGCAGTTGACCGGAACCCTCGGAATTGATCTTCCGAGGGTTTTTGAGTTTTGAATCTTGACAAAAAAAAGATGCTGCTGCATATTAAATAAATACACTTTATAAAGAAGATTTATTTAGTGAAACGAAGATGGATTTACTTGGGGAGAAGGTGTACGCTTGGCAACCTGGTTTTTGATTATCATTTATCTGGCTTTTATTAGTTTGGGACTACCCGATTCTTTACTTGGATCCGCTTGGCCGGTGATATGGCCCGACATTGGATCTTCCGTCGGCTCTGCAGGCATCGTGTCCATGGTTATTGCAGGAGGAACCATTGTTTCGAGTCTGGCAAGCGGCTCTATGATAAAGCGGTTAGGTACAGGGAGAATCACCCTGTTCAGCTGCTTCATGACTGCAGGAGCTCTGCTTGGTTTCTCCTTGGCTCCCTCTATGGCTTGGCTTGTCGTTTTGGCCATTCCACTGGGTTTAGGAGCGGGTGCTGTGGATGCTGCTTTGAATCATTATGTTGCTGAGAATTATAAAGCGCATCATATGAACTGGTTACATTGCTTTTGGGGTGTCGGGGCAACAATGGGGCCCATTATTATGTCCTCTTACATTGCAGATCATCATTCCTGGAGAAGCGGATATACAGCTGTATCCATAATCCAGTTCTCGCTTCTAATCATTTTGCTCATTACGCTCCCTTTATGGAAACGCGTCGCAGCTATGCGGGAGATTGACCGGCCGCAAACCGAAAATATAGTCGATAATGAAAAGCGCCAACAGGAGCAGATCGTAAAAGCAGGCATATTTCGTATCAGAGGCGTTAAACCAACGCTTACGGCATTTTTATTCTATTGTGGAGTCGAAACCACGGTGGGGTTGTGGGGAGCTAGTTACCTTGTCGGTGCTAAACATATTTCAGCCGATACGGCTGCCATATGGATTTCTTTATATTACGGAGGTATTACGCTAGGCAGACTGATTACCGGCTTTATCACGCTGAAGGTTGCCAATCGTCTGTTGATCCGCTATGGACAGCTCATCACCATTCTAGGTGGGATTATCCTTGTGCTACCTCTTAGTGCCTCCTTTTCTCTGACGGGATTTATGCTGATTGGACTTGGGCTTGCGCCCATTTATCCTGGACTTCTTCATGAAACGCCGGCTCGGTTCGGAAAAGAACATTCGGCCAAGCTGATGGGTTATCAAATGGCCGTCGCCTATACGGGGACCACGCTGCTTCCCCCCATGTTTGGATTGGTCGCTTCGCAGACAAGCATTGGATTGTTCCCTTCCGTTGTGCTTGCCTTCCTCATCTTCATGTGGCTAAGCGCCGAGAAAGTGAACCGAATTTTGAGCAAGCAAGCGAAACAAGGGACGTAATGGTGGACGTCCTCCACATAATAACCACAAAGTTGGTGCTACGAGAAAAAGGAGGGAATTGATTTCAGGCGATCCTGAACTTTAAAGTTTACCCAATTAATATTATGTCAACTAATCCAAAAGACAGAAGGCTGCCGAAGAGGCAGCCTTCTGTTCATTGTCGTATGGAAAATAACTCTACGCACCATGATTCGTTAATTTCTGACGGAAAGTCAAGTTTTGTATTTGGGTTATCCAAAATATTGAGACCTCAACCTAAATATGGTGCCTATTCATCAGATTAGGAATTCGATAGAATGAAGACGTCCTCAACTGAAAGCGTTTTCCTAGAGGCGCTCATGCTGAGAGCACGTAATATGAACAAGGGAGGATATTCATGAAGAGATCTTATGCGACGGAAAGGCGGTACTTGCAAAAGGGATTGAGTTTGTTCTTCGCGGTTGTCATGCTGGCTAGTGTCGGATTATGGCCAGTATCAAAGGTTGAGGCAGCAGATTCCACGGTTACCTCGATGGATTACTTTTCGGCGGCTGACGGACCGGTCATCTCCAAATCAGGAGTCGGACAGGCCAGCTATGGCTTTGTCATGCCCATATTCAACGGAGGCGCAGCTACTTGGAATGATGTAGCGCAAGACGTGGGCGTCAAAGTGAAAGTGGGCGGCAGCTGGGTCGATATCGATAGTGTGAGCAGCTTTATTTATAATCAGAATTGGGGACATTGGATCGACGGAGGTTTTACAGGTTATTGGTTCACGCTTTCTGCGACGACAGAGATTCAGCTGTACTCGAAAGCGAATGGGGTTACCCTGGATTACAGGCTGGAGTTTCAGAACATTAACAAAACCACGATCACGGCCATGACGCCTACCCAAGGGCCCCAGATAACGGCAAGTTTTACGGGGGGCGCCGGTTTTACCTACCCTACGTTCAATAACGATCCGGCCGTGACCTATGCAGCCGTCGCTGATGATCTGAAGGTGTTTGTGAAACCGGTTAACAGCAGCACCTGGATCGACATCGACAACAACGCTGCAAGCGGCTGGATCTATGATCATAATTTCGGACAATTCACCGATGGAGGCGGCGGGTACTGGTTTAACGTTACGGAGTCGATTCACGTCAAATTGGAATCGAAAACCTCCGGGGTTAACGTTGTGTATACCATCACTTTTAATGAAGCCGTTCGAAACTCATATGTCATTACGCCTTATGAGGGAACGACCTTTACGGCAGATGCTAACGGTTCTATCGGCATTCCGCTGCCTAAGATTGACGGGGGAGCGCCGATAGGCAAGGAGCTTGATAATTTCGTATACCAGATTAACATCAACGGGCAGTGGGTTGAGCTGGGGAATTCCGGCCAGAGCGGATTTACATACGCTGCCAATGGCTACAACAACATGTCCGATGCGAATCAGTGGGGATATTGGGCCGATTATATTTATGGCCTGTGGTTTCAGCCCATCCAGGAAGATATGCAGATCCGGATCGGCTATCCATTGAACGGGCAAAAGGGAGGCAGCGTGGGCAGCAATTACGTCAACTACACGTTGATCGGCAATCCCGATGCTCCTCGTCCGGATGTAAGCGACCAAGAGGATATTGCGATCGGGACCCCAAGCGACCCGTCCATCCAAGGCATGAATCTCATTTGGCAGGATGAATTTAATGGCACGTCATTGGACACAAGCAAATGGAACTATGAACAAGGTTATTATCTTAATGATGATCCGAACACCTGGGGCTGGGGCAACGCGGAGCTGCAGCATTATACCAATAGTGCGCAAAATGTGTTCGTGCAGGACGGGAAGCTGAACATCCGCGCATTGAACGATCCCAAGTCTTTCCCGCAGGATCCAAACCGGTATGCCCAATATTCCTCCGGTAAGATTAACACGAAGAATCATTTTACCCTGAAGTACGGACGAGTCGACTTCCGTGCCAAACTCCCGACAGGCAATGGCGTATGGCCGGCACTATGGATGCTTCCGCAAGACAGCCCTTACGGAACATGGGCAGCATCCGGCGAAATCGACGTGATGGAAGCGAGAGGTAGATTGCCAGGCTCGACGAGCGGTGCCGTGCACTTCGGTGGAACATGGCCGGCGAACCAACATATTTCTGGCGAATATCATTTCCCGGAAGGGCAGAACATCAACAATGACTATCATGTCTATTCCGTCGTATGGGAAGAGGACAACATCAAATGGTATGTGGATGGCAAGTTCTTCTTCAAGGTGACGAATGAACAATGGTACTCCTTGGCCGCACCGAACAATCCGAACGCACCTTTCGATCAGCCTTTCTACCTCATCATGAATCTGGCGCTAGGCGGAAATTTTGATGGCGGCATTGCCCCGAATCCATCCGATATTCCTGCTACGATGCAGGTTGATTATGTGCGGGTTTATAAAGAAAACGGCAGCGGAAATCCTGGAAATGTGCCAGTTACCGGCGTCACGCTGAATCCAACCACCGCACAGGTGGAAGTGGGTCAGAGTCTTCAGTTAAACGCCGGCATAGCGCCCTCCAATGCAACGAATAAGCAGGTGACTTGGACCGTTTCGGGTGCGAGTGCTGCCTCTGTGAGTCAGGAAGGCGTCGTGACGGGACTCGCTCCGGGTACGGCGACCGTTACGGCTACTAGCGTCGACGGCCAGAAAACCGCTTCTTCCACGATCACGGTGGTACCGGCGCCATCCAGCGTGATTGTCATCGGCGATGAGGTGAGGGGACTGAAAAAAATCGGCAATGACTTGCTTTTCTATATCAACGGCGCTACCTTTGCCGATCTGCATTACAAGATCAATAACGGCGGGCAGCTGAACGTAGCCATGACCCCAACGGGGAACGGCAACTATACTTACCCTGTAAACAATCTCAAGCAAGGGGACACCGTCGAGTACTTTTTCACCTATAACCCGGGACAAGGGGCCTTGGATACCCCTTGGTTCACCTATATCCATGGCGTGACCCAGGGAACGCCGGAGTAAATCGATACTTCGGCAGATCCTGCTATTAACAGGAGATACGGTTATTTAATTCGGTTTCAGGAGTGCAATTCACACCTCTAACAGGTGGGGGCGAAGTCTTACGACTTCCCTCCGTCTTTTTCCATATTGAAGAACGGAAAGGCAAAAGCGGTTCGATTATCGACTTTAAAGGCGATTTGTAAGGCTTTGAAACGTCAGTCCGGAGATATTCTAGAATATCGAATGGACGGAGACCTGCTGGAATAAAAATGGAGCATCCTAATTAAACGCGAAAAGGCTTAGGACCCGCCATAAAAGGCTGCCCTAAGCCAAACAGTTTACACACAGAAACAACATACCCTATCATCCGCTTGAAGACCCGAACGGTGATTAAGCCCTCTGAATGATTTTTTTGTCCTCGATTACATATACGGTATCGGCCACATTCTCGATCAATCGTACATCGTGCGATATGAATATGATCGTTCCCGCATAGTGCTTCATCAATTGTTCCAGCGCTTCCACCGCAGGAAGATCCAGAAAATTGCTGGGTTCATCCATCAGCAGGATGTTGAACCGTCCTAACAGCGTTTTGGCAAGCTGCAATTTCATGATTTCTCCGCCGCTCAACATGGATAAAGCCTTTCGTACGTCCTGTTGAGAAAATCCCATCGATGCCAGAACGGCTCGGATGTCCGGCACTTCATACTCACTGTCTTCCAACATGAACTCCATAACCCCTTGATCATGGTTAAACTTGTAACCCGTTTGGGCAAAATAGCCGATTTCCGCTTTAGGGGATACGGAAATACCATGCTCACGATGGAGTATCATCTTGAAAAGCGTCGTTTTGCCGGATCCATTCGCACCGGTGATCGCGATCTTGGCACCCAATGGAAATTGGAAGGAGGTCTCCTTGAAAATTTCCTTGCCCTCAAACTGTTTGCAAATGTCTTTCCCGGTAATCGGAAACGGATGATGAAGCTCCAAGGCTTTGCTTTGCCGAAAACGGATGGATTGCATGGCTTCAGGAGGTTTCACCTCACCAAGGGCTTCGATTCGATGCTCCATATTTTTAGCGGCATTATGGAGCTTTTTCTGTTTGCTGCCCGTCGATTTTTGATGAGCCAGGCGGCCGCCGCCTTCGGAGCTGTTTTTTCGTGAAACGCCCTTTGCCTTTTGATCCGCTTTTCGCGCCTGGCTAAGCTTTTCGGTAATCGCTTTTTCCAGCCGCTCCCTTTCCGCAGTAAACTGCTTATATTTTGCAGCCTGACTATGCCGTTCCTCTTCTTTTTGGCGCAAGTAATCGGAATATCCGCCCCAGTACTCCGTGATTTTCCCCTCACTCAACTCCCAGATCTTGTCGACGACTTGGTCAAGGAAATCACGGTCGTGACTGATGATAAGCAAGGCGCCGGAATAATATTTAAGCTGGTGGATCAGAAAGTCTATGCCATCCCGATCCAGGTGACATGTCGGCTCATCGGCAAAAATTCCGTGCACCTCTCCGGAGAGGGCCTGTGCTATTTTTAGCCGGGTTTCTTCACCGCCGCTCATATATTCAGCTTCACAGCTCTCAATTCCCAGCTTGCCGATTAAAGCGTAATCTTGAATCTCCTGTACAATCACATCATCCAATTGGGGAATATAGCGGAAGTTGCCTTCCCGAATGACTGTGCCCTGGGACAAAGGAATTTCCCCCAGCAAGGCTTTTAGCAGTGTGCTTTTGCCTGCTCCGTTCGCGCCAACGAGACCGATTCGGTCATAGTCGTAAAGCTCCAGTCCATCAATGTCCAATACATCGCGCCCCGAATATTCCACAACCATATCTTTTGTTTTTATCAAAAATCCCATATGGATTCCTCCTTCAAAAATCGCAGTTTCTGTTCGCAGGATCGCCTGCGATTGAAGAAGAGAGGTTTAAATAAAGAAGAACCAATGCATGGACCTCATAAGATTTGCCCCTTTACGTTTTTATTGACCATACGCCTAATAGAGAAAAAAACACCTGTCCAGCCCAAATCGTAGGGATGTCGTTTCCCAGGAGGTTGGATTGTACCATGTCCGATGTCAGGCCGTTTTTTGGCAATAAAAAATACAGATCCGAGTCCACAACGGGGCTTAAATCTGCATGGGTAACGAGAGAAGATGACGAAACAAAGGCATAGCAAAAAAGCTAACCGTGTCGCAATCTATGTCTACATACGCAGGAAATAAGCAGCTCAAAAAAAGCCCACATTAGTGGTTGGAACATCCGCTTTTTTGATTGCCAGCTTATCTTATACGCATGGAATGTAACATAGATCGCGAGCCTCCTCATAAATAATACGATGAATCATAACATTGACTGCTATTACTGTCAATACAGAAGGGGCAGCCCACTATAATGAGAAGCTGAAGCGTCAAAAAAAGAATTGACCATCATGGTTAACTCTGGTTGTAAGGCTGCACAAGCCGA
>Ga0209784_100234_pt1 | contig 36493 bp, 35 predicted proteins | sample AraplaCvi_mLB_r2_2_FD_184284 | JGI IMG/M metagenome (GOLD analysis project Ga0209784, IMG submission 184284) | Arabidopsis root microbial communities from North Carolina, USA - plate scrape CL_Cvi_mLB_r2 (SPAdes) (version 2) | ecosystem: Host-associated > Plants > Roots > Endosphere | place: USA...
ATGGGGGTTGATTTGGGCTTGCAGGGCATTCAGCTCGCTTTTTCTCTTAATCTCCTGCTCTACCACGATTTGATACATCAATTCCTTAATCTTCAGCACCATCACGTTGAAGCTGCGGGCCAATCCGGAGATTTCCCTGGAATGCCCCACGGGGACCCGGATGTCGAAATTCCCCTTCTCCACCTCCATCATCTTCTCTTGCAGCTTCTTAATGGGACGCGTCAGATTGCGGGAGAGGACGACGGAGAACAGCACGCCGACGACGAGGCATAACAAGCCCGCTATAGCAAAAGACAGCTGCATCTGCTTCTTATTGTCCACCAGCTCATTCTCGTAAAAAACGCCCACGATTTTCCAGCCGAAATCCGTGTTCTTAATGCTGTAAATCCGGCTTGCGCCGTCCTCCTTCACGACAAAACTTCCATGTTTGTCCTGCAGCACCTGGTCCAATCTCTCCGTTTTCAGATTGCTGTAAAGCAGCTGCTGTTGGGGGTGATAAACAATCCGGCCTTCGCGGTCGATAACGAACACATACCCCCGGTTCCCCAGATCGAGCTTGCTGAGCATATCGTTAATCACTTTGAAGTTAAGATCGATCAGCAGGATGCCAAGCCCTTGGGTCGAATCCATGCCGCTGAGCTCGCGGCTGAGCGATACAACCCAGCGATACTCTCCCTTAATGACGGGCTGTACATGCGAGGAAGAGATCACCGTCTGTCCTCGATTTTCCTTCGCCTGCCGATACCAGGGCTGATCGGATATTTCAATATAAGGATTTAACTCCGCGTTGGACCGATCGGAAATGAAGGTCCCGCCCGCCCCGAAGATGTTGATCGAAGCAATGTCTTTGCGCGAAACGCGAATCGAGTGAAAATAATCCGTTATCTTCGCCTTTAATACCGCCAGCTGCGCAGGCTCCAGCTCGTCGGCCGAGGCCAGGTATTCTCTTACGTTCGGATTGTTCATCGCGGCCAGCGAGATGTCCTTCATGCCTGTAATGTAGGTTTGGATATTCGCATTGACTTGATTGATCAGCTCGGAGGTATAACTTTCCGCCGTTTCGCGAACAGCCGATTCGGACAGCCGATAGGAGATGAAGATAAGCAGCAGCGCCGTGAACAGCACGAGCATCACGAAGGAACTGGCAATGCGGGACTGAATGCTTTTGATTCGCTGCGGAGCCTTCATGGCTGTACCCCGCCAGACGCCATTTTGTTCCGGTACTCCGTCGGGGTATCTCCGGTATGCTTCTTAAACAGCACGCTAAAATATTGAGGATCCGGATAGCCGGTTTTCGCTGCAATTTCGTAGGTTTTCAGTGAGGAATGCTTCAGAAGTTCCTTCGCCTTCTCCATGCGGACTTCCGTAACGTATTCGACGAAGGTCTTCCCGGTATGCGACTTGAACAAGGCGCTGAAATAACTCGTGCTCATGAAGATCCGGCTGCACACGGTCTTAATCGATAACTCCGCATCCTCATAATGCCGCTGGATGAAATCGACCGCCTCCAGCATCTGGGAGCGTGTAATATCCTTTCTGGTCTTGGCTACGTCCCGTAACGCCTGCTCGCATACCTCGTTTAACCAGCGCTCGATCTCATCCAAGTACCGAAAAGAATACAGATCGGACAGCAGCCTCTTCTCCTTGCCGATCAGTTCGTTCCCATTGCTGCCGATTTCCATCAAGGTTTGAAGCACGGAAAGCATGACCCGAAGGACCCGCACGTAACAGAGCTCGATTGAAATTGAAGCGCTTCCAAGTTCGCTGATCAGCCGCCGGATGCACACCTTCACCTCTGAGCCTGTGCCTGCCCGGATTGCCGAAACCAGCGCCGTCTCCGTTTCGATCCCATCCAGGAGAGGACCGCTCCCGCGTTTTTCAAGATCGGTGATATGGACCACCTGATCGCGGCCGATCAGAAGCCGGTACTCCAGGGCGGCCTCCGAGGCCTTGCAGGAATATCGTATGTCCTGCAGCTTGCGACAGATCGTTCCGATGCCAACCGTGACCGTGAATTTCATGAACTGCTTGGTCGAGCAGCGAATGTTCTCCGCCAGTTCCTGCGCCCGATCATGCAGCATTTCCTCGTCGGAGCCCGATAGAATGGTCATGACCTTATTCTCCTTATACCGAAACACGGCCGCACCGGGCTCACCCGCTAGAATCTCCTGTATGATGTTGTATAAGGCAAAAGCACGCAGTTCATTATCGGCGTGCTGTTCATCCGAGCGAAGCTCATCCATATCCGCTGCCATGGCGATATACAGCGGCCCGCGCAGCGGAATATCGAAATAAGCCAGCCGGCTCTCCATTTCGGACCGCTTCATCGGCGATGACGCCAATCTTTCCAGAAAACGTTCCCTAAGCAGGACCAAGCTCTCGTTCAACTGCTTCTTGAGTCTCTTCAAGTGTTCGGTATGACCGCGCTCCTCATCCATTTCCAGCTTGAGCTTGTCGAGCATGTCCTTTAATTCCGCCGCCGTAACCGGTTTCAAAATAAAATCCGTCACCTGCAGCTTCACTGCCTGCTGGGCGTATTCGAAATCGTCGAACCCGGTCAGGATGATGATCTTCGTCTTGGGAAAACGTTCCTTAATACGACGGGAAAATTCCAGGCCATCCATGTACGGCATGTTGATGTCCGTTAACACGACATCGGGCTGATGGCGGGTTACGGCCTCCAACGCATCTCTGCCGTTCTCGCAATCCCCGATGCATTCATAGCCATGCTCCGACCACGGAATCCGGTTTCGGATCCCTTCCCTTACGATCGGTTCGTCGTCCACAATAAGAATCGTATACAATCAAAGCCTCCCCCGTTCAAAAGCAAATCCATTCGCTTTGGTTTATCGTGTTACGAGGTGAATAATACAGGAAAAGCCCTTCGGCAGGCAACTGCCAAAGGGCTCCAGACTTCATGTTTTATTTTCGGGCATTCATCCACGTTATGAAATTGTTCACCACAATATCGATGAAACCGATCGTCGGTTCATGGATCAGCTTGCCGGACTCATCCATCTTCTCGTGCACGGCGCCGATATAAACTTCATTGTTAGGAAGCAGCGGCGAGGTGATGCCAACGGAGAACAGAATGTCCCGAAGATGCTCTTGGGCGCGAACCGTTCCGAGCTGCCCCATCGACGCCCCCATGATCCATGAAGGCTTCCCGTTCATGACCTTATCAACGCGCGATAACCAATCCAGTGCATTCTTGAGCACGCCCGGTATGGAATAATTATATTCCGGCGTGATCCACAATACGGCATCGGAAGCGGCAATCCGCTCCTTGAATTCTTTGACGGCCGCAGGAGGGTCCAACTCCGTGTCTTGATCGTAGAACGGAAGATCGCGAAGATCCACGATATCAAAGGCGATCTGATCCGAATAGCGCTGCTTCAAATATTCCGCCAGTTTCCGATTGTACGACTCTTTTCTAATGCTTCCTACCACGATTGCAACGTTCATGATATCCTCCAGTTCTATGCCTTTCCAGCACACATGATTCAGTTATTGGGTAACTTATTTTAGCCTATCACCATATTTTACCATTGTCAAAATGCCTTAGTCCTACTTCATCAGGGAAAGCAGCTTACAGACATCGCGTTCCAGGTCTGCCCTTCTTTCTGCAGGCACATGCCGCAGCAGTGCCATGGCGGCGTAAGGTACCTTGATGGCATGCGGATCTTCATACAGCCGGCTCCAATAGGCCGATTCCGTGATGGATGCCTTGGCAGGCGCATCGATCCCCTGAGCCATAAGCGCTTGAGGTCTGAGACGGTTAAGTTTCGTTTGGAGCCGGTGATTGCCTTGGCCCAGCTTGGCCAGCTGTACATAACCGAGCCGTTCCAGCTCAATCAGCGCGTGGGCGTGGGTAACGCCATGCTCAAGCTCACCGGCAAAAAAATAATATTGGCCATCCACATGCTGATCCGGAAGCACGTGATCCAGCTCGGAAAGTGCGCGGCATGCCAAATCGGAGACATCCCGGTAAGGCGGTATTTCCGAGAGTGAGATTTCCGATAGATCCAGCTGCGTATAATCGTCAATGCCGTAATACCTTGCAAGCTTATGTTCACTCGCTGCATCGTCCATGAGCTTAAGCAAACCTCTCACGATGGACGGAGTCAGTAAGTCCGGACGGTCCCGCAGTGCTTTCAGTCCGAGCACGCCCAGGGTCACGCCATGGCCCGAGGTGCTCAAGTTTGTCAGGTTGGGCAAAAGCCCTTCCAGCAATGGATTCATCAATTCAGGCTGTGCGGGCTCGGATGGATACGGTTCAAACCAATCTTCATGCTGAGCGCGCAGATGACGGCAATTGGCAGCCAATCCATGGAGCACATCTTGCGGCAGATCATGCTCCTTCTGCATGTAATACGCTGCCAAATACGCTCCGCCGACATGCCCTTCAAACCAACCTACTTCACCGCCGCGGCTCAAAGCCGTGAGACCGTCTATCAAATATTGGTCGTCAATGACCGGGGTCACCTCCTCCCCTTCGGCGGCACTCGGCAGATTCAGTTTGGCTGCAATGTCCTTGGGAAAGCTGGTTATCTTCAACCTGATGCTGTAGCCGTACATTCTAAAACGCAGTCCCTCATCGTTATCCGATAGGATCATCCGCCGATCCAGGGCCGAGCGGACCCGGTCTATAAACCGCTCGTCGGTGACGCCATACGTTAATTCCAGCGTCGGTGCCAGCGCGTACATCGAGATCGGGATCCATTTCCGCCTCGTGGATACCACAACGGCATGGGCCGTTCCGCCGATGACAAAAGCAAATTGTTCCGATTCCTTGGCGATGGTGAATCCGAGCGTCCGCTGCATCCACAGTCGGGCAGCTACCGGATCCTCGACAGGCAGTCCCACTTCCCGCAAATAGAGGACGCCATATTTACCGTTCGGGGTCAGAATCCCTTCCTTTAGATCCGGATGGGCGATAAACTCCAGCAAATTTCCATCCCCATCCCTGAAGTATACGTTCACGCCGGAATCGAAGGGTTCGATCACCTTGCCGTCCGGCCATTTCAACAACGGCACCTGCTCCGCGAGGCTCCTGACGGTGGAATCAAATTGGGAGAAAGCCACTTCAAACGCGATATGGGCAGGGGCTATCGGTTCATACACCTCTTCAAATACAAGCGTGAAATCGGGTGTAGGCTGAAATGCAATTTCGGCCTCGCTTTCTCTGACGACCGGGAATTGAAGCAATCCGTGATAGAATTGCTTCACTCCCTCGATGGAGACGGTCTTTAATGTTAATCCGGCGAAATGGGTGATCATGAGATTTCAGCCTCCGCTTTATTGCTGATCTTCTTAACCAGCTCCAAAAAGATGGAAAGCGCCTCTTTGGCCCGATAATCCAGCACGATCGTGCCCTCAGCCGCTTCCGATTCGTAAATGGCGCGTTGAGAGCCGCCGATGGAAATCCATTCCGGACTATTAATACCATGCAAATTGCGTATGGTGGCTTGCAGTTGCTGCAGTGAACTTACGCCGACCGCCCCGCCTGCCGAGCTTACCGATAAGACGGGTTTACCCGAGAAATGCATCTGCCCCAAATGATCCAGAGCATTCTTCAACACTCCGCTCATCCCGCCGTGATATTCCGGGGTAGTCAAAATGACGCCGTCCGCCTCCATTAATAAACCCTGCAGCTCACGCACGCCCTCATGCCGGTTGAATATTTCGTCCGGAGAATAGAACGGGAGCGGCGTTTCATACAAATTAAACAGCTTCACTTCGACGAACAACCGGTTCATTTGCGCTTCCAAGGCCTTGGCCAAAATGGTGCTTGTCGCTTCTTTGCGATTGCTGCCTGCGATCATTACGATTTTCATGGTAATGCCTCCCTTATTCGTATTCGAATGTTTTGTTAAATACATTGTAGAGGAGGCACGCCATGAAATCGTCAACATATCGAGTGATTTTACGAGCAAAAGCTCTCATGCCTTCGGCTGAGAGCTTCTACGACTATAGTCTTAGAAATGTTCATTATGTACGGTTATATTGCATAAGCAGCAAATCCCTAATCCTATACGATTCCATGCTTAAGCGCATAGATGGCAGCCTGTGTCCGGTCGGCAACCCCCAGCTTATCCAGCAGGTGGCTGACATGGGTTTTGACCGTCTTCTCGGTAATATAAAGCGCTTCGCTGATTTCCCTGTTATTCATCCCGGAGGCAATCAGCTGTAATACTTCCTGCTCTCGGCGGGTAAGCTTATCGAGCTGCGCAGCTTCCTGATGGCTGGATCCATTGGCCTCATCCTCTCCCCCCGGGGAAGTAACATGCGTCATGAGCAGGCCGGCAGCATCCGGATGCAATTCGACCTGTCCTTGGAACACGCGTCGGATCCCGGCTACCAATTCCTCCGGCTCGATATCCTTCAGGAGATAGCCGCGAGCACCCGCTCGAATCGCAGGCAGAACATGATCGTAATCAACAAACGAGGTCAGTACGATCACTTTGATATGAGGCAGTTCTTTTTTCAAACGTGCCGTGGTATCGATGCCATTCAAGACAGGCATATTCAAATCCATCAACACGACATCAGGCAGCAGAAGTTTGGCCTGTTCCAGCGTCTCTTCGCCATTCGCGGCTTCTCCCACCATTTCGATATCCGGCTGCGTCGCCAAAAAAACCTGAAGGCCCCGCCGTACCATGGCGTGATCGTCAGCTATTAACAATCGGATCATCGGTTATCCCCCCTTTTTCTGTTGTGACCGCCTTCAAGGGTATCGTAACCTCAATGATGGTTCCCTCCCGGTGCACGCTGTATAAGCGGAACTGGCCTCCGAGCGATTCGGCCCGCTCCCGCATGCTGGACAGGCCGATGGAATGCCGCGTCAGCTCCTTCCATCGCTGCTTGGTTATCCCGCGCCCTTGATCCTCGATCCGAAGCTCCGCTTCATCGTTTTGCAAGGATAACGCCACCGTTACTTCCTTCGTATCCGCATGCTTGCTCACATTGTTCAGCGCCTCTTGCCCGATCCTCCACAATGCCTCTTCCGCGATCCGCGGCAGCTCCTGCATCCCGGTGATATGTGTACGCACATGAAGCTTCAATCGTTCGCCGTATTGCTTTAGACCTGTCATCAGCCCCTCCTCAAGTCCGGGCGGGCGAAGCTGCATGATCAGCTCCCGCATTTCCTTTAGTGCGCTTTGCGATAATGACTGGATATCCTGGATCGTGTACTGGAGCAAGCTTTTCTGCTCATGCGGTTCAGCAGCAATCATCCCCCCTACACCTTTGGACATCATCACCAGCGAGAACAGGGTTTGGCTTACCGAGTCGTGCAGGTCCCGGGCCAGACGATTTCGTTCATCCATCCTTGCGAGCTCCCGCCGGTTCTCCTCCAGACGGATGTGCTGAAGCGTCATGCCGATATGCTCCGCTATGGCCTCGATGACCTCCATGTCCGCCCGATGCTGGTCTCCATACTGATCATAGCCTACCAAAAGCATCCCGGTTAAGGAGTCCGAAGCAACCGCAAGCGGTACTGCAACGGCTCGACGAATGGGAGCTATCCATCCTTTCTCCACCAGTTGATCCGCAAGTTGTTGCGCATCCGAATCGCCGACCGGCACTGCTGAGCGCTTCACTGCATCAGGACCGGTCCGAGCCATGTCGGGTAGCGGAAATTTGGCATGGGGCAGCGTGGTCTGTCCACCGCTGTATAGCGCACGCAGCGTGATTTCCTGGCCCACCGGTTCAAGCAGCGCCGCAACCGGCCAATCAAAATAACGGCCGAGCAAACTCATCACTTGCTCCGTTAATTCGGCCCGGCTCACCGCTTGGGATGCATAAGCGCCTAGCGCACTGCTATATTCTCCTAGCCGGGCGAACAGATCAGCCCGACGCTGCTCAGCCGCGTACAGACGCATGCGCTCAATGGCGCTGCCGATTTGGTAGGCTACCGATTCCAGCAGCGCCAGCTCCTCCTTGGAAAAATGAAGCTTCCCGGGTGCGGCCACATTCAGCACGCCGAACCTGCGGCTGCCGGAACGCAGCGGAACGGTAGCATGATGGGTAATCCCCTCCGTGTCGCCCCACTGATAACGAACGGCGTTATCCAGACGTTTGCAATTCAAAATGTTCACGGCATTTTTCAGACGGCCGTCATCATAGCGCTCCAAGCACCAGCAGCTGCCGCACCTCATCGGTTCGTCATCTTCCCGTCTCAGAGCAGGCGGCAGATTCCGGCCCGCTACGAATTCATGCGTTCTCTTCTCTTCCACCAGGAACAGCCAACCGGTCGTAAGTCCGGTCAGCTCCAACAGTTTGCCGATAACAACGTCCAGCATGGGGGCTAACTCATTGGATTCGTTCAGCGTTTCGGCAATCGTCTTCAACGTGATTAACTCCTGGATATGCGGGTCGTGAGTGGGCATACAAGCAAGCTCCTTCTTTATTTTGCATTCTGAAGTAACTATATTATATAATCCTGTCACGCACCATCCAAATTCCGAATGAATTCCTGGCCGGTGCAGATCATTCATCCCATGAATCGTGGTAAAAAACAATTAATATTGTTTTATCTCTTGCAAATTTCCACCTACATATGGCTTAATATAGAAGTCGGGCCGACGAAATGAGCTGAAAGGAGGCTGATTGCAATGATTCAGATCCGTGAGGTGGTATTCGCGTAAAGCGAATATCCGTTAAATGGGAGCCCGCCGCGGGCTCCCTATATCTATTTTCAACTCGAATAAATCCAAAATCTAAAAAAAACCAATTTCACGAAAGGAGGAGGGCAAGCATGATCAATGCAATTGTTTTGAAACTCAGCGATAGCTTAAATATGTATACAGAAAGAGGAGGGCATCGATGGGCCATTACAAGAACGGAAGAGAAGTGCTTCCCCCCGAGCTGCTGCAGCAAATTCAACAGTATATAGACGGAGAATTACTCTACATACCGAAACAGAGCGAGCAAAGAGCCGGCTGGGGAGAGTTAAGCGGTTCCAAACAACGCATCGAAAGTCGCAATAAAGAAATGTATCGCGCATACTGCAAAGGACGGTCCATTGAGGAATTGGAACGGACCTACTTCCTGTCTGGAGAAAGCGTGCGCAAGATCATAAGTAAACTTACCCGCGTAGGGACCTGAACCGATGAGGTTTAACGGTCTCCGCACGCATTAACATAGGACTGTTCCCACGGGGTACAGTCCTTTTCATGTTGCATGGATCGGGGCACGGTGAACCCGTGATGTACCGTTTTTAGGGCTGTTCGGCATTTTCACCTCATTGCCACCTTGTCCGAGCAGTCTGCACCATAGAAAAGGCCCGGATGCAAACGAGCTGCAGCCGGGCGTGATTGTACCCTAATGTTCTTCCCGCTTCGCCCCGGCCACATCCCATCGATGGCGGAATTTCTCCAGCCTCGGATGCAGAAACGGCGGCTCGGACAACAAGATCAGCCTCAGCTTCACGATCCATTCCTCGAAGGAAGAAAACGAAGCAAACACGTTAGCTACCTCCGGAGTCATGAGAAGAAAATGGGGACTTCCGTACTTCTCGACCAGATGTCGAAGCGCCGTATCGATCGGCGTGTATTTTTTCCGTTTCGACTCGAACGATTCAATCACGACCGAAGATCTTACGTGCTCCTCAATCCATTCCTGAAGCTGTTTCTCCCGCTTGTAATACGGGCTCACCGGCTCCTTGAACATCCGTTTCACCGTCTCTTCGTGCAGCGGATACAACACCAACTTTGCGAAGGAGCGTTCCTCAACGATGGCAGCCGCCTGCTCAAGGACCTCCTGTTCCAACTCAAAGAGGTCGTAGAATATCAAGGTTCCTTTCGTTGTCGGCTTCGGGGGCTCGTAGCCGTATGGGACATACTCCAAATTGCGCGGCATGATGGAACATCACCTCTCTTTACTCTGATGACTGGCATGAAAGCTTCGGCGGTACACGATGCTTGGTGGCCTGCTCGAAGCCGTAGGCTAACTGAATCAGCACCGGCTCGCTATAAGCCGTCCCGATGAATGTAATGCCCTGAGGACCTTTGGTGTTGTATCCTCCCGGAGCTATGATCCCATTCTCGGCATAACCGCCGGGAACGGTAACCGAAGGATACCCTGCACGGGCAGCCAGATCGGGTCCATATTCATTACCCAAAAACAGCAGCGCGTCCAGCTGATGCTCCCTCAGTACATGGTCAATCCCCATGGTGCCCGCCCTTTCCTTGTTCTTCCGCTTGCTCTCCATATACTCTTTTTCGGTTAACGAACCGCTTGTTTCCTCGGCCCAAATCAGGGTGTCCTGTCCATATTTCAGGGCTATGTCCGCGTGTGCCTCGTTATAAGCGATAACCTCAGCTAATGAATGAACCGGCAGCGACGGATCTACATTCGCCAAATAATCATTGACGTATTTCTTGAATTCATTGCGAAGGACGTTGGCATCCCATCGGGTGCCCTGGCATGGCAGTTCCACCGGATCGATGATGGCCGCGCCTTGTTCGCGAAGAACATCAATGGCAGACTCTACGATATCTAGTCTATCCCGATCCAGGTGCTTATAGTAGTATCGGGGAATCCCGATTCGTGCCTGCTTCAGATAACTGGCGTCCAGAAACTTCGTGTAATCCTCTACCCTTGCTTGAGCAGCTGTCTTGGTCACCTCGTCCAGGTCATCCGCACCCGCGATCGCGCCAAGCAGAATCGCGGCATCTTCCACCGTTCGGGTCATTGGACCTGCCGTATCTTGCGTACGCGTGATGGGAATAATGCCCGTCCGGCTTACCAGTCCGATCGTCGGCTTCAAGCCAACCAGACTGTTCTGGCTGGAAGGGCTGATAATCGATCCCGAAGTTTCCGTGCCGATGGCTGCCGCAGCCAAATTTGCCGCCACGGCGGCTCCGGAACCGGAGCTCGAACCTCCGACGAACATTTCGCCGGGACCGTAGGGATTTAAAGTAAGCCCGCGCCTTGACGAGTATCCTGCCCACATGGTCGAGGACATGAAATTCGCCCACTCGGTCATGTTGCTCTTGCCCAGAATAACGGCCCCCGCCTCTCGGAGCTTTGCGGCAACAAAGGAATCTTTGGCGGCGTACGAATCGGCCAGCGTGATGGAGCCGGCGCTCGTATGCAGCCGATCCCCGGTGTCGATGTTGTCTTTGAGCAGTATCGGAATCCCGTGCAGCCGTCCCCGCGCTCCCAAGTTTCTGCGCTCCTGATCCAGCTCTTGGGCAATCTGCAGCGCATCCGGGTTCACCTCTAGAATCGAGCGAAGCCATCCATCGTATAACCCGATCCGTTCCAGATACAATTGCACCAGTTCGACCGAAGACATCAAGCCTTCTTCCATGGCATGCTGCATGTCCGCTATGGTTGCTTCCACAATCCATGCTCTTTTATCCAAGCTCATATATGGTCCCCCTTAATTTACTAATCTTGCGGCAGGTGTGGGGTTTAACGTTTCATATTTTAGCCTCCAGACGTTTCAAGTCCCTATTCAATTCGGGATTCAGACACGAAACTCCTCCTGGCACGCAATCGGTCGGCATCTTAACGGCTCTCTCTTCTCCCATGGCGGCTTGCCCCTCCTAACGTAAACTAAACGCAGGAAGCGGACCAAGAATGAGTTCTTGATCCGCTCCGCTTAACTTTCGCATTCGCTTCAAAACCGGTGCTGCATGCTAACGATACCACTGGGCCTGCTTATTGAACATTTCGGCATAATGGGCTCCCTGCCCGAGTAACTCCTCATGTTTTCCCTCTTCAACGATTCTCCCTTCCTTGAGGACGAGAATGCGGTCCGCATGTCTGCAGCTTCCCAATCGGTGCGATATGAAGATGGCGGTTTTGCCTTCGGTCATGGACATCAGGCTCTCGAAGATCGCGGATTCCGTAAGCGGGTCTACGGCTGCCGTCGGCTCATCCAGATAGATCACTTCGAAATCCCGATAGAACGCCCGGGCGATCGCGACCTTCTGCCATTGGCCCTGAGACAGTTCGCGCCCGCCGGAGAAGCGCGTACCCAGCTGGGTTGCTACTCCGTCCGGAAGCGAATCCGCCAGCGGGGTCATCGAGGCCTTCTCCATGGCATGATTCAATCGGAGATAGGCTTGCCGGTCGTCCGGATCATGCTCACGCAGCGCAATGTTAGCCTCAAGGGTCCATTCATATCGGTAAAAATCCTGGAACACCGCCGTTACTTTGCTGCGGAAGCTGGCGGAATCATAATCCTGGATCGGGATGCCGCCATAGCGCACAACGCCATGCGTCGGTTCATACAAGCCTAGCATGATTTTTACGAGCGTGCTCTTTCCCGCACCGTTCTCCCCGACGATGGCAACCTTTTCTCCGGGCTTGATGCGAATCGTCAAATCGTCAAGTACGGGCTTATCCTGATTCGGATAGCAAAAGGTAACACGATCGACTTCGATTCCTTCCCGCAAAGGCGTGGTCATCGGCAGAGCTTTTTCCGGCTGCGGAACTGGCGTATCCAGAAATTCGAACAATTCGTGGATAAACAGACCGTCATGATAGATTTGCCCGATGTTCTGACTGATGTTCTGGATGGAATATCGCGTGTCCTGGACCGCTTGATAGAGGGCGACATAGCTGCCGATGGTTAGTTTGAGGCGTGAGCCGAGCCAGACGAACACGGCTAAAATGCTAAAAGAACAAATCGTCACCGCCCCTTCCACGATCAGGCGATTCTTCATGTTTTTCCGCTCGACGCCCAGCATTTCATACGTATTTTTGAAATAGATGCCCCGCCATTTATTCAATAAATAATCTTTGGCATGAAACAGCCGGATTTCCTTGGCCGCTTCCTTCGTCTGCAGCAGTTGGTTCATATACGCCGCCATTCGAGACGAAGCCGTCTGCTGATGAATGACCACGAAGCGGGAAGCCCCCTCTTTCTTCTGGATGATCAACAGCGGGACGATCAGAAGCAGCATAACGATAGGCAATATGTAATGAAAGCTGAACAAGAGAACAAGCAAACCCGTCAGCGTGATGAGGTTCTGAATAATCGAGAACATGTAAAACACCATGTTAATTTAGCAGATATTCAGATTGCGAAGAGCACGCTGCAGCTTGTCGTAGCTTTCCGGAGATTCAAAGAATACGAACGGAAGTTTGCTTAACTTCTCCGACACTTGGAGATTAAACCAATAGGATACATAAGTATTCATCTTTCGCTCGGTATACTTTTGAAGAGATGCCAGCACGAGGCCAATCAGAATGACCGCCATCTGGAGTAACAGCCAATACAATGCTTGGTATGGAGCCTGATCCCGAATCAACACGCCGGTAACGGCGTCGATGACTTGAGCCGTAATATAAATCTGGGCAACGGGCAAAAAAGCCTGCATCAAATAAATCATGGTCGATCTGGTAAACATCCGCGGAGAGACGCGGTACACTTGCTTCATAACCTCGAACATCAGGTTCGCATATTTCATGTTGTATAACCTTGAGCCTCCTTCGTCGCTAAGCCGATTTGTTTAGGGCTGAAGGTTTAGCATGAGGCAGCTGGTTGATCATTTGTTCTAAATGATGCAAATAATTCGTGACGCTTTTGTTGATGACGAGCTGCTCCTCGGATAAGTAGAACGCCAACGGAAACCGGTTCACTTTAAATGAATCGATCATAGCCCGGTCTGCCCACACGACCTGCATATCGGTTAACTCATTGGCAACCGCCATTTCTGCGGCTTCATCCGCATCTTGGGCATATAGGAATAGCGTGACCGAAAGATCCGGATGCGAAGCCATAAACGCTTTGATGGCCCCGTACGTTTCTTTGCAGGCATTGCAATGGTTCATCGTGAACAATAGAATTTTGGGCTTGCCGTCGTACAAATTCACGGTATCGCCGGCCATGCTCGTATAGGCTGCCTGAGGAATCTGCGTGCCAAGCTCGAGCCCTCCCTTCGGAACTGCAGGCTCCTCATGCCCAGTCACGGCTGTCTGCGGCTTCAACTTCAACTCCCGAACCTGGCGATATAGTTTGAACACGAAGAAAGCCAAGCTGAATATCAAGCCATACTGAATCACGAGCACGCTCGTAATCAAATTCATGGATTTGTTCCCTCCTTCGCCTGTAATGAATCAAGAGTATACGCATTCACAGCCACCAACGAAATAACGGCAATGCCGCCGGCCGACAGCAAGGTAAGAACCGCCTCTTGGACCGGCATGAGGAAGAGATTCACGGGTTCGGACAACAGCCAAATTAGCGCATTCAATATACCTAAATATGCAATCTTAACGACCGTATTCATGCCGAGAGCCTCACTAGACCATGAGCCAAAGCAGCTGCATTGGATCTCCTGATTCTGCACAACCCTGGCTTTATAAACGGCGTAGCCGAACCCTGCCAGCAAAATAAAAATCGCGATCTGCGCAGCGACTCTGCTCCTGGAAAATAATAAACCCGCCCCGGCTGCAATCTCAGCGGCGCAGATGAGAACAGGTACAATCCGTAAGCGGCCTGCAGGCATCTGCAGCCGTTCGATCGTCGTCCTGAAATCCGCTAACGATAACAGTTTCGACACTCCCGAAAACACAAACACCAAGGTCAGAAACAAAAGGCAAAGCGCGCTCATGGACATGGTTCATTCTCCTTCCCGACAACCAGGGAGACCAAGCCCCCATTCGATGAATTTGATATCTTGCTTGGACTGCACCTTGCCTTTCTTCTTCGCTGTTCACCCGTTCCCGATCATACTGTAATGGACCCAAAACCATATTCGACCCCTCACTCTTCAACCGTAATAGGAAGCCGCATGCCCTGCGTGAAATATAAACAGCGGAACAAGAAGTTCCGCTGTTTATACGATAAGTTCATGCGTTTACAAAAGAATTAACAGCCGCAAGTATATCTCTCTTCGGAACCGTTGCCGCAGTCCCATACTTCAAGGCGAACGCCGAATTTGTCGCGTCCGCATTGCTCCGTAGTGTTGCAGGAAGTATGACGAAGAATGCACATAAATGCTCACCTCCTTTCAAGTCATGAAGTTCATTCATTTATATGAAAGGTGTTGCTATGCAATAAGCTTCGAGTGTGTTGAACGCTGGCTGTAGGGATCTTCCAATTTTTTTATGCCGAGTCGTTTGTAAGCGGGTTCAATTTCTGAGGGATGTAAATGGTTTATGCTAACTAGATGGCTTGCAAGATAATTTTAATATACTATATTTATCATTTCTTACAAGGATAATATCTTATAGTAAAATAATAGAGTATTATCCCTTATTAAAGAAATTACATAAACAAAAGGCTGCCCCATTTTGTGAATCGGAGCAGCCCTTTGCTTACCTATTTAACTGATGATCGTAATGACCGGCGCCGAAATGGTTGGCTGTGTCGTGATGACGGAGGCCGTATTCGTGAAGCTTGCAATTTCCAACAACACCGGTACTCCCGCCGGAACATCCGTCGTATCGAGCACCAAGCTGGTGGTTGTCAAAGTCGATAACGCAAGCTGCTGCAGCATCCCGTTAATATACACATTAAAGTATTCAGCGCCTGTCAACGCGGGAAATGCCGTCACGGGTGCTTCAGCATCATCGATGAAACTCGTGGCCGGCATGGTAATCGAGTCTGCACCGATCATCGCTTCGTCGACCAGCGCAAAATAACGGGTTACGGTTGGCGTTACCGTCGTGGTGATCGTGCCGCCTGTTGCAACGGGAACCGATGCGACCGCGGTAATGATAGGTTTAATAACTGGCATTATCTTCACTCCTCTCTTGTCTTAAATAGAAAAAATATGGCTGTGCCACATTATCATTAAATGATAGATTATGAGATTTGGTTCTGACATTCTCCCAATTTCAGTGAAATTGTATAGCAATTATCCAAAATTCCGGTCAATATATCCATGAAGAAAGGATAAATGTCCACTCGAGTCCTTCTCCAATGACATAAACTAAGTACGGACATTCATCCGGGAGAGGGGGGATAAGACTGAAAACTCCCGTGATCAAGCGGAAACGATATCGAATTCTTCAAGCTGCAGAATATCGAAAACGCAGGACCTGCAAGAAGCGAAAATACAAACGAGTCGTGTCGGCAGGCAAACGAAAATGGAGATGCAACTCCAGATCCACTCATCGGACCACCCCCTCAGCTGCCCAGCATAAACATCAAGAGGGACGCGGCCCGAAAGACTTCTTATTGACACTATTACCTCAAGGCATTCCTGGGAACCCGGGTTTGGCGGGGCCAGCCGGGCTTCAAGGACCCCAGGGCATTCACGGAACCCCTGGCTCGGAGGGGGCGGAGGGCATTCCCGGACCGGTGGGACCCCAAGGCCTTCAGGGCGCTCCTGGCAACCCTGGCTGGGAGGGGCCGGCGGGCATTCCCGGACCGGTGGGACCCCAAGGCCCTCAGGGCGCTCCAGGCAACCCTGGCTCGGAGGGGCCGGCGGGCATTCCCGGACCGGTGGGACCCCAAGGCCCTCAGGGCGCTCCTGGCAACCCTGGCTCGGAGGGGCCGGCGGGCATTCCCGGACCGATGGGACCCCAAGGCCCTCAGGGCGCTCCTGGCACTCCTGGTTTGGAGGGGCCCGCGGGCATTCCCGGACCGGTGGGACCCCAAGGTCCTCAGGGCGCTCCAGGCAACCCTGGCTCGGAGGGGCCGGCGGGCATTCCCGGACCGATGGGACCCCAAGGTCCTCAGGGCGCTCCAGGCACTCCAGGTATGGAGGGGCCGGCGGGCATTCCCGGACCGGTGGGACCCCAAGGTCCTCAGGGCGCTCCAGGTATGGAGGGGCCGGCTGGAATCCAGGGGCCTACGGGGCCGCAAGGCCCTCAAGGAATCCCCGGAAGCGTCATTGTGCCGGAGATTAACGTGCTGCCGACCACGCTTCGCTATTTTTACGTATTGATGTCCGAGGTTAATCTGGATGATCCCTTCGTCATATCTGCCGGACAATTTACGGATGACGACGGTAACCAGGCATTTCAGAGCATTATGGTTGGTCCGAACAGCTCCTCGACCGTTTATATCAATGGTATGATTCAGGAAGGCCGTATCTACACCATCACTTCGGAGGCACTAACCTTATATTCTCCCGGCGATGTGCTTCTGGCCGGAACGCCCATCTTGCTGGAGGTGCTGTATCTCACCGTTCAGGTGGTAACTTGAACGGTGAGCAAAATACCCCGTTGCGGCGGGTAGCAAGGTTCGCGCAAAAAGACATCTGCCGCAAGGAAGATGTCTTCTTCCTCTGCTTCTTAACATGTTACCGAAATAAACGGTCCCCTCTCTTTCATCTTATCGAATTTGACTATTCGGCCCGGCTATCGATGACTTCATAATCAAACCAGTCGAACAGCGCAGGGGTTGTTCCATTGTCGCCGAATGCATACATAGCAATCATTAACCCTGTAAATCCGCCAGCTACTTCCGTCGCCAGCAGATGGGTTTCACCTGATCCCATATTCATGACCTCTGATGAACTTTGTCCCACGGAGAATAGAAAATGCTCGGGCATTGCTTCGATTCGTAACACGACAGGCCCCTCCGGACATCGACTGGTTTGTTCTACGCTAAGCGACCCCACGGTACGTCTGAATACGATCGTTTTTTCCCCGTTTATAAGCTTTACGGCCAGATCATAATGATACCTTTCATTCATAAAAACGGTTATTCCCGCTTCTTCCCCCTCGTTTGCAGGCTCAAAGTCCAGAGCAGCGGATATATTGCAAGAAAAGTGCCTTAATCGTCGCCCGACAAAAGCAGGGGATGCCGCGTCGTTCAAGGACGATGGGTTGCCCCGCAGCATGAGATATCCCGGATGTTCCTGCAGCGACCAGCTCCCTGGCAATGGGTTGCGCAAAAAGACCCAGTCCAAACCGAGGGAGGCGTGATCGAAATCGTCTCTGGACGGCTTTGCAGGCCACCGGCATGCCGGCAGCTGAGGACTGTCCATTACCTGCTCGACCCTTCCCTCGAATCCGATGCTCGGCCAACCGTCCGCCGTCCATGTGACCGGAGCCAGATAAGTTTCTCTGCCGAGATGATGGCGCATGGGGTATGAAACCGGCCTGATCCCCAAGAAAACGGCCCACCACGTGCCATCCTGAGCCTGCACCAGATCCGCGTGCCCTGTCGCGTGTATGGGGCTTCTCCTGCTTCGATGGGACAGAATCGGATTATGGGGACAAGGCTCAAACGGCCCGTAAGGATGTCGGCTTCGCGAGACCGTGACCATATGTCCGTACTCGGTTCCGCCCTCGGCAATCATTAAATAATACAGACCGTGTATTTTGTATAAATGCGGGGCTTCCGGACTGGCTCCCCCGGTTCCTCTCCAGATTAAGCGGCTTTCCGTCAGCTTCTTGCCGCTTGCCATATCGATTTCGCATTGATAAATGCCCTCTCCCTCGTCGCCGTAGCAAGCCGTCTGAAAATAGACGCGACCATCGTCGTCGAATAGCAGCGAAGGATCGATGCCTTGCTGGGCGACAGGGATCGGATCAGACCATGGACCTGCCGGATCCGTGCTTTTGACGTAAAAGTTGCCGATTCCGCTGACGTTGGTTGTCGTCATATAATACCAGCCCTCATGATAGCGAAGGGTCGGGGCATAAATTCCCCCTGAGCTCCCGGCATTCTGAAGAGGCAGTTGTTTTTCCGATGTAAGGCAATGGCCAATTTGCTTCCAATTTACCAAGTCCTTGCTATGAAAGATGGGAACGCCCGGGAAATACTCAAATGTGCTCGTCACCAAATAATAATCTTCGCCAACCCGGCAAATGCTTGGATCCGGATAAAAGCCCGGTAGGATGGGGTTGCTAAACTTCATGAAACAAAACACTCCTCTGCACTCCTAATTTATGTCTAAGAAACGATGGTCTATGAAACAATGGTGAAAAACAGATTGGCATAAAAGAGAGGCAGCTTTGGGGCCTGCCCCTCAAATCAAACGGTTCAGTTATTCCACAGCTCAACCCGATCACGAACCAGCTCCGAATATTCCTGCTCCATTTTTTCCGCCCCGGCAGCGTTCAGATCTTGAATGAATTGATCGTAAAGGGCATCGAATTGGGACGGGTCCGCAAGGATGATCTCCGGAATGCGTTTGCGAACAATCTCTTCAACCCGCTTGTAGGTGATTGCAATGTTGGAGTCGATCGGCGGGGAAATAAGATATGCCGCACCCCACGGCTTCGTCGGAAATTCCTCGGACTTTGGCCAAAGATCCTTCCACATTTCCGCACCATACGCTTTCAGCGTCTCTTTGGCTGAAGGCGTATAATTGGCCTTGATTTGTTCCGGGAAGTTGGTCGTATAAAAATTTCCGGTCGAATCCTTCGCGCCGTCGCCATAACGAGGAAACAAACTGTTATATAATCCAATTCCGCTCTCTTTGGTAAAGCTGGCGTTGTCGTTAACTTTGCGGTCCTGCACGTCCTCCGGAATGACGCGTTTGCCGTCTTTGACATTGTAATGCTCGCCTTCAATGCCCCAGTTCATCAAAATCTGCCCTTCTTCGGAAGCCAAATAATCCAAGAACTTGATGATCCGTACCGGATCCTTCGCGGATGTCGTGATGCCTACGCCCCAGCCTGCTGCATACCCTGCATTCTGGAACGAAGCGTCCTTGGTCGTCCCATCCAATTGGATCGGGAATCTCGCATAGGTACGGTTCTCTTTGCCGGCCGTTCTCAGCGCATTCGTCGGGTTTCCAAACCCCCAATCGGCGTCAATAACGCCAAGAACGCGGCCCGAGGCGATCTTTGCTTCGTACTGGTCCGTCTTCTGAACGAACGTTTCATTGTCCAATATGCCCGTGGCGTTGAGATGATTCAACCAGCGGAAGTATTCCTTGTCCTCCGGACGTCTGTAGTGCAATTTCGCTTCATACGTTTCCGGATCAACATAATACTCCCCATCCCCTGACAAACCGGTAGCAATCACGGCCGCATCCGTTACGGAGATCATGAATCGCCATCCATCGGCATTGAGCGTCAACGGAATCGTTGGCTGACCGTCGATCGTCGGGTGTTTCTCATAATAATCCTTCAGCGCCTTCTCAAAATTCTTGACGGTCTTGATTTCCGGATAACCGAGATCTTTCAGCACTTCATGCTGGATATGAAAGTTTCCGCCGGCATCCAATTGCTGATGATCCACGGCATTGAGCGTCGGAAGGACATAGATCGATTCATCCTCGTTGCTCCACTTCAGACGGTTCATGTAATCCCCATAGAGTTTTTTCAGGTTCGGTGCATGTTCTTCGATCAAATCGGTAAGGTCGATAAAAGCGCCCGAATCAACAAACAGGTTCGCATCGCCTTTAGCGAAAACGAGATCCGGATATTCACCGCTCGCTACCATCAACGGCAACTTCTGATTGGAACCGTCAACCGCAAATTCGGCTTGGATCGTAACGCCGGTCGTCTCGGTCAGCTTTTTGCCGACGGCATCCTGCATACTTGCCCAGTTCGCATTCGAATCGGCGCTGAAATACGTAATTGTAACCGGTTTCAAATCTTCCCCTTCGCTGCCTGCGGAATTGCCGCTGCCACCGTTGCTGCACGCAGCCAGAATAAAAGTAACCAGCAGCATCATGGCCAAGAGCAGCGATAATCTCTTCCAGTGTTTCATGTCTTTACCCCCTATTCAATATCTTCTTGTCAGTCGCCAGCAGATCCTGCATTCTAGCTTTTTTGTATGAATGGTTTAGAGCGACTCCACTTTCAGATCCTATTATATCTTCTAGTTTCGTCCTTATTCCTTGATCTTAGAGCCTGAATATAGCATGATAAGGACATCAAGATACGACATAATATACTTGGGAGGGTGGCCGAATGAGAAGCGTACATTTGAATTGGTTTACGACCGATGAGCAGTTTAAGTTCTTTATTCAATATGGCGGACACGAAGAGGACATGTACGTGCATCACCATGTTGATTTCTCCGAACTCGTTATCGTTTTGCATGGTCATGCCACCCATATCGTCAACACAGAGGAATCGTTTATCAAGAAGGGGGACGTCTTTGTCATTAACGGCACCACCTCCCATGGATATAAAGACCCGCATGAGTTTCGTATTTGCAACATCATGTACAAGCCCGAGATGCTGGAATTGGCGGGTCCGGAGTTCAAAAGATCGAACGGGTATCAAGCGCTTTTCGTTCTGGAGCCGTATTACCGCAATATCAACCACGCGTTGAGCAAGATGAGCCTGCCAATCTCTAGTCTGGAGTACGTATCGTCCGTTGTTGACTTCATGATTGAGGAATACGCGAACAAACTGCAGGGCTACCAGACCATCCTGCGTTCGCGATTTATGGAGCTGGTCGTCCAGCTGTCGCGGCAATATGAAAAGCAAGAGCGGCACGGAGCCCAAATTCATCTGATGCATTTGGCGAAAGCCATTTCCTTTATGGAGGATAACTATTTGCAGCCCATTTCCCGTGAAGAAATTGCGGCCAAATCCAATATATCCGTCAGGCATTTGAATCGGATATTCCAATCCTATTACCAAACAACGCCGTTCGCCTATCTTCTGCAGCTCCGCTTGGAGCACGCATGCAGACTGTTAAAGACGACATCCCTTCCGATTTCGGACATTTCTTATCAGAGCGGCTTCAATGACAGCAATTATTTTACCCGACAGTTCTCGAAGGTGTATGGCCTATCTCCTAAAGTGTACCGAAAGCGCAGGTAAGCACTTTGCAAGGCGCGAGAAATACCGTCCGCCACAAATCCGTGAGTTTCAATGCAACTGCAGCAGAAGCAAACTGTTCGAAAAAATCATCCTACTTTTTAATTAGCTAAATTAATTGAAACATTCCCTGTATTTAGCTATTATAGACTCAAATTAGCTAAATCGAGGTGAAATTTATGAGAATGACTTCCACCGATATGCAAAACAATTTCGGAAAGTATCTTAAGTTAGCTGAGGCTGGCGAGGACATCATCGTGACGAGAAACGGCAGAGATATTGCCAAATTAATAGCCTATGCCGGCACAGATGAACCTGTCCTGAGAGAGGGGGCTGTAAAGTATACAGCCGACAATGACAACGTCACTTACGAGGATTTCCTGAAACTAACCGAAGGCTCGGAACAGCGCCACGAGTTGATCGACGGGATCATGTATAACATGGCTTCCCCTTCATACAACCACCAACATGCAGTTAATGAACTGCACGGCACATTTTACAATTGGTTCAAAGGAAAACCCTGTACACCGCTGACTTCCCCACTTGATATTACATTGAAGAAGGATGAGGCAAATATCTGTGTCGTACAGCCGGATCTGGTCGTCATTTGCGACAAAGATCAAATCAATGAGAAGGGAAACTATATGGGTACGCCTGACCTCGTCATCGAGGTGTTGTCTCCGTCCACGCGTAGCAAGGACATGATCCCGAAGCTTGATCTATACCGGCAATGCGGCGTAAAAGAGTATTGGATCATCGATCCGATGAAAGCTCAAGTCATCCTCTTTTCCTTGTCCGACGGCGAGATCGCGGATGTGAACTACTTCTCGCAAGCCCATGACTCTTTTGCGGAATCCAAACTTTATCCAGGCTTACAGGTTTCCATGCAAGATTTGTTTGCGTGACTACTATACCTCTTAGGAAACAACCGCCTATTCGACCACCTGCTTTGCAACTTCAATAAGCATTTTCCATCGGATAATTGTCTTCTTACGCCCGTTCGTGAAACCAATTCTCTTCTGTCGGCGTACTAAAAGAAAGCACTCACGCTGGTAAACGATTGTATATTTCCAAGTACTGCAATCCAAATCAGCACCAGGTGAAAGGTGTTTTTATTCGTAAACGCTACATAAAATTATTTGAAAGAAGGAAGATCATATGATTTTGACAACAACCTCTACCATTGAAGGTTACCCAGTTAAAAGGTATATCGGCATTGTGAACGGCGAAGTCATTATGGGCGCTAATGTAGTGCGGGACTTTATGGCCTCCATTACCGATTTTGTTGGTGGGCGCTCGGGAGCCTACGAGAACAAGCTGCAGGAAGCAAGGGATGTAGCGTTTGCCGAGATGAAGGACAAGGCTGAGCGAATGGGGGCCAACGCTATCGTAGCGGTGGACATCGACTATGAGGTCATTCGTGAGGGAATGCTGATGGTGGCCGTCAGCGGAACAGCAGTGGTGGTATAACTTATAGTTACTTCTGTATTGCGTAGCCCTAGTAATCTGGAATCAACAGATTCGTAGGTGCTATCCACTTCGAATCAAGGATCCTAGTTGCATGTATATTGGAAGAACGTGTATGGGTTCCACCATACGCGTTCTTCCTTCTACTACTGTTTTCAACACTCCGTCGACTTGGCACGGATCACCCGAACAGGTCCGATCAGACCGATGGGGTCCTGCTGCGCAAAGGACGACAAAAAGTCGCTCTGATCTTTCACCAACGTATTCGTAACTTCGATGACCAGCCTGTTTATCCCCTTCTTAAGGAGATCGCCGATTTCCAGGCGGTAAGGCGGACAAATGCGAACTCCAATGTGCTCGCCGTTCAACAATACTTCTGCCGTCTCATAAACCTCTCCCAACTCCAGCAAAGCCCCGTTCGCTGATTCGCCCCATTCAAATTCTGTTTCATAACGGAAGGTGCCCGTAAATCGGGGCAGGCAATCTGGCCCGCTCATGTTCGTTAAAGCCGCCCGGGTTCCCCATTCCCGGAAATGAGGATATGCTCCAGACGGGAAAACCGTCATGTGGTGCTCAGCTTAGGGTCACGTTAGAGTCAATTCGTGTGCAGTTTACAATCAAATTTCGCTTAATTCCATGCATGCTCTGCTTAATTGATCTTGCTGAGCTAAAGAAGATGATAGTTATTAAGCTAACGGGCAGATTAGTTGAATAAAAGCAAGGAGAAAGTTGGTCTGTTGAATCGGTTGCTTTTTAGTAAAAGAACGAGATTAGGTCAAACATAAGTTAGCCTTAAAAATCTTCCAAAACCTTTGATTTGTCGCCGTGAACCTTTTCCAAGTGATCCTCTCCCCAATAGCATAAAAGGTCTAGAGTGGGCTTTAATCCCCAGCCGTAGGAAGTTAACTCATACTCTACTTTAGGTGGGATCTCTTTATAAACCTTTCGTGCGACAATCTCATCCTTTTCAAGGCCTCTTAGTTGAGTGGTCAGCATTTTTTGTGTAATGCCGGGTATTAACCGTCGAAACTCAGACGTCCGTTTTCGTCCCGTCATCAAATGATAGATGATTAAAGGCTTCCATTTCCCCCCCATTACCTCTAATGCCGCCTCCACGCCAACTTTATACTTCTTTTCAACGCTATTTTTCCTCTCTTCAGTCATCTCTTATTCCTCCGTTAAATGGCTGTGTTTTTGCTGGGGACATAAATTCATTACTTCAGTTCGTTAATCACGAAAGTTTCTAATGCACCAATCTAAGGCACTTCCATGTTACTATGGCACCTGAATCATCCTATAGAACTTGAAAGTGCGTACTTCCAGGTTGTTTTTATTACTGTTTATAATAACATCAGCCATTGATCATGAGAAAGGTGTGAATATAATAGTATGAAAGTATTAATCGTTGTTTCGCATCCGAGGAAAGATTCCCTTACCTTTAAGGTGGCCGATCGTTTCGTACAAGGTCTTGCTGAGGCTGGCCACGACTATGAGATATTGGATTTACACGGGGTTGGCTTCGACCCTGTTCTTAAAGGAGTAGATGAACCTGATTTGTCAGCAGCGAAATAGTCCTTTTCTCCTGAGGTGGAAATGGAAATACGGCGATTGAAAGAGCACGACGCCTTGGCATTTATTTTTCCAGTTTGGTGGTGGCATTTGCCAGCTATGCTCAAAGGTTATATTGACCGTGTATGGAACAATGGGTTTGCGTACGGTTCGAATCAGCTTCATCACGAGCATGTCTTGTGGATTGGTCTAGCGGGTGTTTCCAAAGAACAGATGAAAAAGCGTAACTATGATGAAAGTATAACTCATCTGCTTAATGTGGGAATTGCAGACTATTGTGGTGTTTCCAATTCCAAAGTCGAATTTTCATACGAGACTTTGGGTTCCATTTCCAAGCATTATGAGATGCTGCTTAACCAAGCTCATCTCTTAGGGTTGAATTATGCCAAGGAACAGCAGCCCTTAAGTTAAGTCTGAACTCTACGGAGTCTGTCCAAGGAAATAATATGAATTTGCACCTTATTCGAGCAGAGAATTTCTAATTTTTTTGTGAGTAGGTGTTCCGCTAACGTGCGGTATTAGCACAACTTTCGATTGTTTGTCGATCTCAGGTTGTCTCTTCTTTTTGTAGCCCTTTCACTTGATAATTTCCGATCAAGACCATCCTTTTAACAAACAGGCTGCCGAAATTTTACATAAACGAATAGAACGATCATCTAATATAACCATGCAAGACCGCGGCCACCTCCCCTTTGTCGAGGAACCCCATCCATTCAATCAAGTAGTTCTTGATTTCCTGTCGAAAAAGTTTGTAGCCTTTTGATTCTACTGGAACTTGGATATATACAAGCAGAATGAAACGGACTAGCGTGACCAGTCCGTTTCTGTTTGTTCATGTTATGTCTTTTGGAGTTATTGCTGGAAATGATGAATGGAAGTTTTAATCCGTGCAATGATTGCCGTCAAAATTCGATGAACAGCAGAAACGGAACATATAAAACAACTTCTTAATCATGCGTGGGATATATTGGGTTTATGGTCTGCACAGGGAATTCCATGATCGCTGTTAGACCTCTTTGGTCCACGCCATTTGCAAGAATGAGGTGGCCGTGATGCGCCTTCGCAATCCTTGCTACCATCGGAAGTCCCAAACCGTGACCTTGCTGGTCAGGGCGCTTTCTTCTTGCAGAAAAGTACAATTCGGTAATCTCCGCCAATTGCTCTTGCGGGATTCCTCGCCCATCATCCCTTACGATTATGCGATATTGGGAGCGGTCTTGGGATAGAGAGGTTTCTATTGTAATTTTGCAGCCCTGCGGGTTATGACGCACACTGTTCTGGACAAGATTGCTGATTGCCCGAAGCAGCAATTTCTCGTCCCCATGGACCCGAACCGCTTCATCGGCTAGTTTTAATTCAATGTCATACCGGTCATCCAAACCATGATTCACAAATTCCGTGACAACCTGTCTACCCAGAACCGATAGCCGGATGTACTTCAAGTGCAATGGCTGCATCTCATATTCAAGCATAGAGACCAGATTCAGATCGCTTACCAGTGAGCGCAGCTTCTCGCCTTGGCTCCGGATAATACCGGCTTGATGCCTCTGCTCCTCCGACAAGTCCGATTGATCCTCCATTTCGCTGGCATATCCGAGGATGAGGGAGAGCGGCGTCCGAATATCATGAGAAATCCCGGCAATCCAGTTGGCGCGTGCTTCATCCCGTGACTGCAGCGCGGCTGTCTTGTTCTGGAGTATTGCTGACGCTGAATTCATGCTCTGGGCCAAATCACCGAATATCCCTTTGGTGTCCAACTGAACCTCTTGCTCCCTGGCTAAATTGTGGACTCCTTCCACCAGAGGGCGTATCTTTCTGATGAGCCGCGTGCCAATGACAATAGATATCAGTAGAGCTAACGCCAAATTACAAAGTAGCAGCAGCACGATCCGCAGGGGCAACGAGCTTATCCATTCTGCAAGGAAGTCCAATTGATACTTCCAGTGGCTTTCCTTGGGATACCCTACGACCATCAGACCTTCCTGATGTTCTGACGTATAAACCGGATAATCCTTAAGGTAGTACCGTGAGAACTTGGCTACATCGACTAGATTGTAAAAATCAGGAACATCATGAGGTATATGATACTCCCAGATCACATGACCATTTTCACCGAGCAGCATGGCCCAGGCATGATTCTGCTGCAGCAGTTCGGTAGCTTGCCTGTCCAGTTGAAAGCTGTCCTTCTTCATCTCCAAGCCTTGGGTCACTTGCTTAACTATGCCTTCCGGGGACGAGTTCTGGTCATTTTCCGTAAACACTAGCGTGCCTAGTAATACGAAATTAAAAAGAAGCAGAAATAACGAGAACAATAGGGTTGCGGCGACAAACCGCCGTAATATGCGAATAATCCCCTCCACTAACGTATCTCCTTCACCAGCAGCTTATATCCCAGTCCCCTGACGGTGAGTAGATGAATCGGTTTAGAAGGATCCCTCTCGATTTTTTCCCGTACCCGTCTGACATGGACCATCAATGTATTTTCGTATCCGTAACTGTCATCTCCCCAAACGGCTTGACATAAGGCATCGCTCGTGACGATTCGGCCTTGGTTCTCGTACAACTTTACAAGAATCGCATGTTCCTTTGCCGTCAATGACAGTTCCTTCCGGTTCCTGTGCACGACAGCGCTCTCAAGGTCTATCGTCTGTTCCCCCAATCGGAAGACAGGCAGACGCTCTGCCACGGGAGAGGAGTAGACCCGCTTCAGTATTGCCATCAGCCGTAATACCAGCTCCCTCGGCAGGAAAGGTTTCACAATGTAATCATCTGCCCCCAAACCCAGTCCAAGCAATCGATCTTCATCCTCACCTCGCGCGGAGAGAAAAAGAATCGGAATATCCGTCAACTGTTTAATGGAAGACAGAAGCGAGAATCCGTCGCCATCAGGCAGCATGACATCGAGAATCGCGATATCCGGTTTACCCTCTCGGCAGATCGACAGAGCCGAAGTACAGTCGCCTGCCATGTAAATACGGTAAAAGCCCTCTTTTCTTAAAAATCGTTCGATCATAATTCTGATTTCCGGTTCATCATCTACAATTAATATTTTTTTGTCTTTTAAATTCTCCATGCCCCATCACCTGAATTTATTATACATGAACAAGGGGATTAGCCGTCTTTTTCTAAATCTATTTAAGGTTAGCGTAAGGTTGTCTAAAGACTGAAGTAAGGTAGATTCTTTATGGTTGAAACGAAGGAGAAATTAAAGATTGGAATGGAGCTGACTTTCTTATGAGTGCACTCGCGATTGTGCAAACGCAAAATCTGTCTAAAACGTATGGGGCAAATAACAGTGTAAATAAAGTGGATTTACGTGTTCAAGAGGGAGAAATCTATGGGTTTCTGGGCCCAAACGGTGCAGGGAAAACAACGACGCTAAAAATGCTGCTCGGTCTCATCAAGCCTACGGAAGGGACCATCCATATTTTCGGGGAAAACCTGAGCAAACATCGGCCATCCATTCTGCAACGTACCGGGTCGCTGATTGAATCTCCCTCTTATTACGGGCATTTGACCGGGCTTGAGAATATGAAGGTTATGCAGCGCCTTCGGAATGTACCCGATAAAAACGTGCACGAGGCCCTTCGTATTGTGCGGCTGGAAAATCAGAAAAACAAAAAAACGGAACAATATTCGCTAGGAATGAAGCAACGGCTGGGCATCGCGATGGCACTGCTTGCTTTCCCCAAGCTGCTGATCCTTGATGAGCCGACGAACGGACTTGACCCCGCAGGCATTGGAGAAATTCGGGAGCTCATCAAGTCATTGCCTGAACGCTATGGAATCACTGTATTGCTCTCCAGCCATCTCCTCTCGGAGATCGAACAAATCGCTACCTCCGTTGGTATTATCACGCAAGGGAATCTGTTGTATCAGGGGAGTATGGCAAGCTTGCGGCAAAAAAACAGAAACGCCATTTTTATGAAAACCGGGGACAATGCGAAAGCCGAGCAGCTCCTGCTCACTCAAGGATACAGCCCGGCACAAAGTGGTAGCCGGCTTGAGCTCGGCACGCTTCAGGATACGGAAGTGGCGGAGATGAACAGACTGCTTGTTGAACATAGAATCGAAGTCACTCGGATTGAAGAGCAGAAGAAAAGTTTGGAGGATATATTCCTGGAGCTGACAGGAAAGGGGCGGAGCTTGTGATCAAGTTGTTAGGGCTGGAGTATTATAAAATCCGTCGCAAAAAAATAGGGATTATGATGATATTATTTCTTGTCGTAGAGATGCTGTGGGCTTTTATGTCCATAAGCCGGTCCATTGCGAGCAACCCGGATCACGCCGTTTGGGAATCCGTTTTTTTTAGTATATCATCCATGAATGGTTTGTTTATGCCCATTATGTCGGCTGTTGTTGTCTCACGCATTTGTGATATGGAACATAAGGGATCGACCTGGAAAATGCTTGCTGCCACCAATGTTGGACGCGGACGGCTTTACGCAGCGAAGTATATATGCACCAATAGTCTAATCCTGTATGGCATCGGGGTACAGGCTTTATTCATCATGGTGATCGGGCTCACAAAGGATTTCCCCGGTACGCTGCCTAGCGATTTATTATTCCGTTTCATTGGAGGCACTCTCCTCACGACGCTTGCTGTTGCCGCTCTTCAACAGTGGATATCTTTTGCTATCAAAAATCAGGCGTTTGCGCTGGGTTTGGGCATGCTGGGCGGCTTCATCGGAATGACCGCCGGATTATTTCCGGCTGCAATTCGGCATCTTTTTATTTGGTCTTACTATTTGGATCTCAGTCCTGTAACTTATCGATACGCCGAGTCTGCGAGCGTCTATATCGTACAGCCTGAAAGCGTTGGAATCGTACTGGGTTCGTTGATTATGACTCTCCTGTTCTATTTCGTGGGGAACTTCCATGTAAGCAGGCAGGAAATCTGAGGAGGAGCGTTTATGAAACGAAGCATTTCTGCTGAATGGCTCAAACTGCGTCATTCTCGAATTGGCCTTATCATCGCGGTGCTTCCAATTCTAAGTCTGTTGATTGGATGTGCGAATTATTATTTTAACCAGGACGCCCTGCAAAATGGTTGGTACAGTCTTTGGACCCAGGTCGCCCTATTCTACGGCGTGTTTTTCCTGCCTATTCTGATTTCCATCTGCTGTTCCTATATTGGTAGGCTGGAGCATTTAAACCGAAATTGGAATATCGTGATGACCTCTCCTGTTTCGATTGCCAGCGTGTTTCTTGCAAAATGGATAGTCGTCGGTGTTTTAATCTTGTTCGCGCAAGTACTGTTCATAGGACTCTATTGGGTTGCAGGTACCCTATTCTCCTTACCCGGGCCTTTCCCGATAGAGACTATAGGTTGGATGATCCGTGGATGGTATGCGTGTATGTCCATTACTGCTCTACAACTGGGACTTTCGCTGCGGATCCGCAGCTTTGCCACGCCGATCGGCATCAGTCTGTGCGCGGTCTTTATTGGTCTGGGCATGTATATTGCCAAGTTAGGCCTATTTTTCCCGTTCTCGTTACTCAACATCGGGATGAGTGTGATGAGTCAAGATCCGTTAACAGACATGCAGAACATTCTGTTTTGGATCATCAATTTGGCTTTCATCATCATTTTTGCATCGATGACTATTCGCCGGTTGAAGAATAAAGACATTGTCTCATCCTGATTACGCTTAGGAGGGTTTTTATAATGAAAAAAATAGTACTAGTGCTGGGGCTCATCATCCTGATTGGAGCATGTTTGTGGATGTTCTTCTTGGACTCGGAGAAGCTTCCCCCAGAAAATTCTGCAGGTAAAAACATCTATTATACGATGATAACCGGCCTCGGTATTCAAGATGACAATGGACGTTACAACTATGAGCTGACTTCATATAATGGGAAAGGACATGAAAGAAGACTTGGGTTTTCGGCCGGAAAGCAATTAAGAGAAGGAGCTTATGTACAGCTATATCACACGCTGCTTCGGGGAGTCACGCGCTGGGAAGAGGTTGCCTTCAAGGAACTGCCTGAGACGGTTCAGCGGCGATATCGACAATAGTATGGATGAATTCATGTTGTTGAGGCTGCCTTAGGCAGTCTTTTAGCATTGAACGATCGTGTCCCCTTAGCTATAAACTTCAACTGATATTTTCAATTTTTGGTACCGATTCACAGGTTAAATATGTATAATTGTAGAATGATGTCATAATTTAGTAGTTTGTACTTTCAGCTTTTGAACTAACTTACGGGTCATTGGAGATGAGTTGATTAGTTTAAGTAAAAATTAAAACCGAGGTGTAAAATGAAGAAATCTATGATGATGCTACTGTTTACTGCACTGCTATTCTTTCTAATTCCCATGCACACTCAAGCAGCTGCAAAACAAACAAAAATTTTTTTAGATGGCCAGGAGCTTGTGTTACCTCATTCTGTTGAAGTTGTTAATATACGCAACAATATTATGATTCCAATTCGAGTAGTCGCTGAGAATTTAAAGTTCAATGTGAATTGGGATAAAAAAACACAAAATGTACATATTCAACAAGGCTCAAAAGCAATTTCATTGACCGTTGGGAAAAATGAGGCTTTAGTCGAAAACGACACCGTGACGCTTAACGTTGCTCCTCAAATGATTAAGAATACGGTTGTCGTTCCCATGCGTTTTGTTAGTGAAGAAATGGGTCTGAGCGTTGGCTGGAATAACAAGGACAAGCTTGTTACTCTATCTAGCAATACATCCCTTCCATCAGAGCCCTCTAATGAAAGTGGGATCGAAGCAACCACTAATCAAATTCATGAAATAAACTATGCAAGTAACCAACTGGTGGTTTCGTTAGACCAGGAAATTACTCCAGTGATAACAACTCTACAAAACCCTGAACGAATCGTCGTGGATTTTCCATCTACCAACTTGGGAGATATGGGACAAGCACTCTCTGGCGGAGCCATGGGGAGGCTAGATACTAGTGAATCTCCAAATATTGCCGATATACGTTATTCTCTTTTCAAAAATGACCCTGCTCAAGTTCGAATCGTGATTGAATTAAACAATGTTCGTTCGGTTAATTATGAGCAGCAGACCATCGCCGGCAAATTCATCCTTGATCTAAGTATGGTAAACGAACCTGTTCCTGTAACTCCTGTCAGCAGTGGCAAAAAAATAGTCGTTATTGATCCGGGACATGGAGGAAGTGATCCAGGTACAACTAGTTTCTCCAAAAAGCCTGAGAAAATTTTTGCCCTTGCTTTAGGCCTTAAAGTTCAGGCTCTCCTGCAACAAGAATCTGGCATAGAAGTGATTATGACTCGTGAAACGGATATTTACCCTACACGATCGGAACGAGTTAAACTTGCTAATGATCTTAAGGCAGATGTGTTTGTATCTATACACGGTAACAGCGTAAAGGCTGCTCCCCAAGTATCGGGAACCGAAACGTATTATTACCAACGTGAAAGTAGTAAAGAACTAGCAAACCTCATTCATCATAATTTGATTAAGGCCTTGGGATTTAAAGATCGTGGCGTTAGGAACGGAAATTACCAGGTCATTCGAGAAACCACAATGTCTGCGGTTCTCTTGGAAGTCGGATTCTTAAGTAACAAATCTGAGGAGGAGGCTATGATGTCAGAAACCAATCAAAATAAAGCGGCACAAGCCATTGTTGATGGAATAAAAGAATATCTGACGTTATAAAACAATGATCAATTTAAAAGGATGTGCTCCTATGAAAAAAGGAATCTATCTTGCTATCGCAATTTGTGCCATCAGCATACTAGCGGTGGGCTGTGGTAGCAAGCCTACTTCTTCTGGTCCAGTGCAGGGTTCTGACCCTGCAAGTACTTCACCCGAGACAACAGCTAATCAGAACGAGGAGGGCGAACAATCTCAAGATATTCAGGTTTTTTACGCGGACGACCAACTATTACAATTAGAACAAAGTACGAAGAATATTACTTTTGAGGATGACTCCGACAAATACAGTAAGACGTTTGCCGCCCTTAAAAGTAACGATCAAACCGAATTGATCTCATTATGGAATGGTATTGATTTACTCTCATCGACTTTTAATCAAGGAAAATTGACACTTGATGTGCATATTCCGGATGAAGCAAGATTAGGTGCTGGAGGAGAACTTCTAGCCATCGATGCCCTGAAAGAAACATTTTTTCAGTTTGAAGAAATAAGCAGTATTGAACTGCTTGTTGACGGAGATGCAACCGAAAGTTTAATGGGTCATGTGGAAATAGAACATCCACTAACTCGTGAATAACGTTCGACCCCAAGAAAAAACAGCCGGATCTCGATTAGATACGGCTGTTTTTTCTTCACTCAAGAATTATTTTAGGTTTAGTATGTAGTTGAATGTCGTATACTGTGGCATTCATTTCTGAATCTTAATTGTGTCAGTAGGCGATTAATCGGATCATTAATCAATGGTTTCAATAACAACAGTTTTACCAAAATCTTCGCTTAGCAGAATCTCGATTAATTTGTGCGCAGTATATTCGGGGGTTTGTAATTTTCCTTCCTTGGAAAGTTGAATGAATTCATGAACATATGGGAACAGGTCCATACTTACGGATCGTATTTCCGATTGTAAATGGGTATCGATCATGCCTGGATATACAGCGACTACTTTTGCAGGATATGTAGCGAGCTTTTGCTCAATGTCAATACTTTTGGTAAAAGAGTCAAGGCCAGCTTTTCCAGTACTGTAACAGCTTTGTGAGGGTAATAAATATTTTGCGGATGCTGAGGATATATTTAGAATTCTTTTGTCCACATTCATATCCTTGGTATGTCTGAGATAGTTTGCGGTTATGATCATCGGCGCTAATAGATTTAAATGGATGTTCTCTATTATTTTATCGGTTTCTATCCGTTCAATTGGGCTCACAGGAGTCAACATGGCGGCATTATTGATAAGATAGATCGCTTCATCGTTGGAATTGAGCTCAATTGGGCTGAAGATTTCTTCGAAAAGTTGATCAATATCGCCCATGTTTGTTAAATCATAATTAAAATAGTCAACTCTGCAGTCCCTTTCCTGGGCTAGATCGATAATCCGTTGGTTTGTAGTTCTAGAGATGCATATAAGGTGGTGGTTCTTATCGATTAATTGATTAGCCAAAGATTCACCAATCCCCCTTGATGTACCTGTAATAATAATATGTTTCAAATGGACCGCTCCTTATAAGCTAACTATGTATTTTCTCGAATCATAATTCGATTAACAGTCTCTTCCCAAATCATCTGATATTCCATATCCATCTTCATCATTTTGCATCTAGACAAATTATCAATCAGCAAGGCAAGAATTTTAGAACTAACTTCGATTTTTGTAGGTTCAACTAGATCCCATTCAGCGCCTTTTGACAATAAATTATAAAAACCGTTGACAAAATCTTGTTGAACTTTCAACAAGGGAGCCCTAAATTGGTCATCACGCTCGGCTAGCATCGTAAACTCACTAAGCACTCTTAAGGTTGAACGATACTCTTCACCATCGGTTGGCAGCATGTTTAAACCGCCTCTAATTATCGTCTCTACAAAATTGTCTTTATTAACGGATTCAGTATCAAAGTATGCAGCAAAATAATGATCTCTAAAAATATACTCAAAGGTTCGGCTAATCAACTCTTCTTTTGTTGCAAAATGGTAGTATATAGAGGATTTGGTTATGCCTACTTTATTAGAAATCAAGCCCAAACTCGTTCTCTCTATCCCATGCTCTGCAAACAGCTCATATGCCGCTTGGACGATATGATTAGATGTAATATCTCTTTTCTTGATAACCCTCAGGCTCCCTTCATTTGAATTAATGCCATTATAAGGATGATCATAATGTATTGTAAATAATTTAACGACCGATCGTTTAAAAAATATGGTGGGCAGGTCGCCCATGTGTCATGATTCTTTAAGGAGTTCCCCGTATATGAATTTTCTTCATTGCTTTTACGGCATCGGGGTTTCATTAACCAAATCGGTCAGTATTGCATACCTATTCAGACTGTCCTCGGCAACAACAAAAAACCCTTGAATCATCAAGGGTTTTCTTCATATAGAGCCTAGAAGGATTTAACCCCTAAACTCTTTGGCATTTTCAACTATACGACTACGCCCTTTTTAAGGATAACATTGGCATACAGCGCTTGTTCGCCCGTCGACACGATGGCATACGCATTCTTGGCGCGTTCATAGAACGAGAAGCGTTCCATCTCATCGAAGTCAACGGGAACGGCGTGAAACTGCTGCACGATCTTGCGATAATCCTCACAGATCGGCGTTTCCACGGTATCTCCGGGGGTGACGGCCATCAGCGCTACCGGGGATTCAACGTACGTATCCAGCGGAAATAACGGCAATATTGCGTTTAATAACGCAGGGATTCCATGTCCGTCTGCCCGGACCAACCGCCGGGCGTGACTGGCTGCAGGGAAATTGGCGTCGCCAAGAACGATTTCATCCGCGTGTCCCATCTCCATAAGTATTTTCAGCAGCTCAGGCGAGAGCAAATGAGATATGCCTTTTAGCATGGAACGACATCCTTCTTTATCAGATTTTGAAGCAAGATGAGAATCTGAGCCAGGGAGCTGTCAGTCCCTGAACGCTCTTGTGATTAGGGCTGTGCCTGCTGCTGTCCGATCAAGGACTTGTAACGCAGGAACGCTGCCTCCCAATCCTCACTGGATTCGGGTTCATGCCAGGCCAGCGGAAAAGACCGCTTCACGAGCTCGACCCCCTCTTCCCTGCTGCGCAGCGTGCCATTGGCCACAAATTGAACCAGCATGTTCCCGATGGCGCTGGCTTCTACCGGACCCGCCCACACGGTACGGCCCATGGCATTCGCCGTATACCGGCATAACAGCTCGTTTTGAATGCCTCCGCCAACCATATGAAGCCCATCGTACGCTTGCCCTGTCAGGACTTCCATCCGTTCAAGCACTTCCCGGTATCTTAGGGCCAGGCTTTGCAGTATGCACTGGACATACTCACCGGCGCTTTGCGGAACGGGCTGCCCGGTCTCCAGGCAATAATCCCGAATTTCAGCCGTCATATCGGCCGGATTCATGAAGCGCAGATCATCGGGATGGATGAGGCTGCGGAAAGGCACCGTGCCCTCCGCTAGCTCAACCAGCTCTGCATAAGAATACTTCAGTCCCTCATTTTCCCACTGCCGCTTGCACTCCTGAAGAATCCAGAGGCCCATGATATTCTTCAGCAATTGAAAGGATTGATAAGCCCCACCCTCATTGGAGAAGTCTTCTTCCAGCACGTCCGGGTGAACGAGCGGCTCCGGCAGCTCGGTTCCGAGAAGCGACCAGGTCCCGCATACGAGATAAGCAAACCGGGCGGCATTCGCCGGAACAGCCACCACGGCGGATTCCGTATCGTGCGACGCCACGGCAATCGCTTCGATCGCCGGAACGCCAAGCTCTTGCGCCACGGCATCCTGCAGCCTGCCAATCACGCTTCCCGGCTGTACGGGTTCAAGGAACAAGGACGAGGGAAGTCCCAGCTCATCCATTAACCGTTCATTCCACTTGCCTTCCGTAACATGATACAGCTGGGTCGTGGTTGCCATGGTAAACTCGCATGCCTGAACCCCTGTAAGAAAATAGTTCAGAAGATCCGGCGTGAGCAGGAACTTGTCCGCGATATCCAGCATCGGCGACTTCGCCTTGAGCATCGCATTCAATTGGAAGATGGTGTTAAACGGCATGAATTGCAGGCCGCTTTCTTGAAACAGCCGCTCTCTGCCAACCTGCTTGCAGGTTTCCTCCACCAGGCCATCCGTCCGGAGGTCACGATAATGATAAGGCACTCCGATGAGCTCACCGTTCCGGT
>Ga0209784_100235_pt1 | contig 36490 bp, 26 predicted proteins | sample AraplaCvi_mLB_r2_2_FD_184284 | JGI IMG/M metagenome (GOLD analysis project Ga0209784, IMG submission 184284) | Arabidopsis root microbial communities from North Carolina, USA - plate scrape CL_Cvi_mLB_r2 (SPAdes) (version 2) | ecosystem: Host-associated > Plants > Roots > Endosphere | place: USA...
TGGGTCATCATGTAATCCACGCCGGACTTCTTGAGCAGCTGCGGCAGGCTGGCGGAGTAACCGAACACGTCCGGCATCCAGAGCGATTTCATCTCCAACCCGAATTCCTGTTGAAAATATCGCTTGCCGTATAAGATCTGACGAACCAGTGATTCCCCGCCAGGCACATTGGTATCCGATTCTACCCACATGGCTCCCTGCGGTTCCCATCTTCCTTCGCGCACCCGTTCCTTGATCTGTTCATACAGTGCCGGATAATGCTGCTTCATCCAGTCATATAGCTGGGGCTGGCTTGCCCCGAACACGTAATCCGGGTAGCGTTCCATCATGCGAAGCACGGTCGAGAACGTTCTGGCGCCTTTCCGGATCGTTTCGCGGATCGGCCATAGCCAGGCCAAATCGATATGCGCGTGACCCACGGCGCTGATCGTTAAGACCGGATCGCCGCCTTTCAGGCTCAATGGTTCAGCCAGCTTCTTCTTCGCCTCCGCGACGCGCTCCGGCGAGAAATCCGTGAGCCGTAACGAAACGTCATACAGCGCCTGATAGATTCTCTCTTTGCGCGCGGTTCCCGCCGGGAGCTGCTCGGCAGCTTCCAAGAGTACCTCGACATCGTAATATAGGCTTCGAATATCTTCCCAGCAGCTGGCGATGACGGCTTCTTTCAAAGTTCCTCCCTGGTATTTGCCAAAGAGATCGTTATTGCCCGCATCGGCCCAAACTTCAATATCCGATCCGGTCAGGAACATGTCATGAAGCCGGACGACACGCTTGCCGGGGAGCCCTAAGGAAAAATCGAATTCCGAATTCACGGTGGTCAATCCCTGTACTGGCGATCCGTTCGGATCCATCAAACACAACTCACCGTTAATGTCCAGCAGGAGGACGAGGTCCTCCTTCCGGCTATGCTCCGGAACGCTCCCGGCAAAACGGAACCAGGCACAGTCCCACAGATCCCCCCATCGCTGCCCATGGACTAGCGTCATTTTCGTTCCCGTCTTTCGATCCGAGTACGATATGGGTTCAGGCGTAACCCATGCCGTCACTTCCAACTCGGCAACCGGCACATAGATGGCTTCCCGGAGTTTGTTTAACAATTGTTTCAACGGTTCAAGCCTTATCGGTTCGTATGGCATGATGATCTGCTCCTCTCTATTGCATCAGTCGGCTGCAGGTGCCGTCATGGATTGGGCTATCCAATCCACTTGAATCACGGCCTGGTTCGCCGCGCCGTGTTCGTACTGCAGCAGGACGGTTAACGACTCCTGATCCCATACCCAGTCGGCAGGCATCGCTTGATTCCCGATAACGTACTGGACGGACGCCGGCTCGGTCGGACAATACAGCCTCGCGCTGGCCTGCATATTGGCCGGTCCCTTGGCTGTGAATCGGAACCCGGCGTCCGATTGGTCGAGCTCCTCGATTCTGGAGGAAGCTGCGATGATGGACACTTTGCCTCCGGAAGGACGTCCGGCTTCAACATCATAGAGAAGCGCCTGTTTCCCGGGGCTTAACGTAATTTGATCATGAACGGTGAGCTTTGAATCGAACAAGTCCACGACAGGACCCGAGATCGTCAAGTCTTTATCGGTGACGGATTCCTCCAGAACCGAAGCAATGATATAAGGACCGCGCCGCAGCTTGAAATAATGCTTGGTATGCCAGGGCGGTTCCTTGCCGAGAATCGCTTCGATGGCAGACTGGACGGAGCGGCGCAGCGTGTCTGCCCCTTCCTTCGACAAGGCCAGGTCGGCCGGATGCTGATCCAGCCAGCATACAATGCCTTTTCCCGCCTGATGGATTCCTTCGGCTTTTCCCTTCAGGTCAAGCTGCTCAAACAAATGCTCCCGGGGGGAGTTATATTTCGAGCCGAATGCTCCGCTTCCGAGCTCCGCGTTCCACCAGGCGCGTATGCCGTGGTACGGATCGCTGTCATCGCCGACATAGATCAGTACGCCGCCATCCCGCACCCACTGCGCAAGGGCATTATGAATGTCAGGATACTCCGGCTTGATGAATTCATAGCTCAGCACAAGGACGCGATACGGAGCCAAATAACCGGGATAACGTCTCACATTATCTAGCTGAAGCGGGCGAACCGGGATGCCATGCTTCAGCAGCGGCAGCGTCAGACCGTAAAACGGAGAGAAATCGAGAAGCTCCGTGTCGCCCGCCTCCTGAAAGCCTTCGGGATCCGTGCCGTCATATTTCCCGGCATCGGGCGCTCCAGGTTCAGGCTTCATTCGCTGAAACATCGCGGAGTCTGCAATCAGAACGCCGACTTGCAAGTCGTCTTCCGCCGATTCGATCACTTTCTGGTCCATGTTGCCCAGCGTATGCATGACCTGGAGCAGCGTCGTTGCATAATCGGACGGGATGGGCTCTTTGCCTGAACCGTCTTCGGAAGGGTAAGTCCCTTTAAAGATTCGCCGCGGCCATGGCGAGACTTCATAATGGGAGACCCCGGGATGCAGCAGTGAGGCGACCACGGTTTTTAGATAGTTCTGCTTGTAATCCGCCCACGTGTGGTTCGGATTGTCTTCGATCGGGTCATGCAGGAACCACATGCGTCTGTCCGTTCCACGAACCAGTTCCTGCATCACGCCGTATTCGAGGTAAGCGGTTTCAAACGTCCGCTCCTTGCGCAGCCCTTCATATACATTCGGCGTCCGGGAGGTCCCCGTCCAGATCTGTGCAATGTACCCGTCTATGGACGGGAGCTCCACGAGCGCCGATTGCGGACTTACGATTCGCCATTGGGTGTAGTTGATCAAACTATGGGTCGGAACGTAAAAGCGAAGGATTCGATCATAACGCTTTAACGCGTAATCCTTCATCTCTGCGCATAACCGGTCGAGCACGCGGGTATATAAATACGCTTTCAATTTGGAGGCGCGGTATTGTGCGTCTGGCGAAGCATGCGGCGGAATCCAAGGCTCCTTGTAAAACAGCAGCCATTCCATTTTGAACGCTTCCGAATAACCTCCGTTCACCCAAAATTCAGGCTCTTCCAGATGAATGGCCTCCACGCCCGCATCCACAGCGACGCGTATTCGGTCGGCGATGAAGCGGCCAAAGGAAATCGTAGGCACCATGTAAGGAATGACCGGTTGTTTGCCATGCAGGATCATCTCCCCATGGCGATCCTTCTGGGCTTCATCCCAATGGGGTACGCCGTCTATCTCCCCGTCCAGGTAGCTGTTGTATTGCCCCCAAGCGACTCCGGTCATGAGATGGACGACGTACCCCTTCTCTTTCCATTTCCGAATGCGCTCAGGCATGGTTTCGTCAATCCCGTACACCATCACGAAGTCTGTCTGAAGATCATAGTCGGGGTGATACGGTGCAGACTCTTGAAACCCGGTTCGTTCTTCCCTGCGATCTCTCGGCACGTGTTTAATCCTCCCTGCTCAGGTTAAATGTACTTTCACTTCATGAACCTCCATCATTTTCTAGAATATAATATATAATATAAATATATTCAATATGTTTTTTGAACAAACCAAAAAAGCCTTCTCCGTTGGATGACGGAAAAGGCTTATTCTTCGCATGGATATTAAGTTCGTGGAACGCGGCCGGATGTTTGGCGGATCACAAGCTCGGGCTCAATCAGCATTTTGCTGTAACTCTTGCCTTCGCCCGAGCCGCGCAGCACTTCCAGAAGTTTGCCGGCGGCCTGATATCCCATCTCCCGCTCAAACTGCTTGACATGGGTGAAAATGCTGAATTCCTCCACGATGGAAGTCGGATCGTCGAAGCTGACGATCGATACGTCCTCCGGGACCATAAGCCCCGCTTGCTTTGCCATCTGATAGATCTGCACGCCCAGTCTCCCGTTTAGCGAAATATAGGCGGTTACCATGCGATTTCGGATGTAACGGTATAACGGGTGGGCTTCAGCATCCTTGAGCACGTTCAGCGGTTTGAAATCCGTAATCATATGCGCCGGATTGATGAGCGCGCCTTTGTCTTTCAATGCATCGATGTACCCTTCGATCCGCTCCTGAACCGTCACGGTCTGAAGGGGAGAATCCGAGCAGATGGCGATATCACGATGCCCAAGCTCCCATAGATGCTCAACGGCGAGCCTGGTGCCCCGCCTTCCATCGGCGGCAATATAATGGGTCTCGACACCAGGCAAATACCGGTCGATCAATACAAAAGGAAAACCGGACAGCTTCATGCCCAGTATCTCCTCGTTGTAGTTCTCCTCGTCGATCGGGAAAATCAGCAGGCCTTCGGCTCCGAGAGCCTTCAGATCCTTGATGGCGTCTTTTTCCTTGTCGAGTTTGCCGTCGGTCAGCATGATCATGCTGCGGTAACCTTCATCATTCAGAGCCTGCTCGATTCCCTCGATGAGTCTCATGGCAAAGTAATCATGAATCGTGGGCATAATCACGCCAATCATGCCCGTTGCCAGCGTCCTCTCTTTTCCCTTGAGCGACGAAGCCAACGGCTGGTTACCGGGTGAGAAGTCCGCTTCTTCCGCAACAAAGCTTCCTTTGCCCGGCACGCGGGCAATCAATTTCTCGTTCGCTAATCCCGTCAGCGCATTGGCAACCGTGATCTTGCTGACATGAAACTGGTCCATCAGTTCCTTCTCTGTCGGAATGCGATCACCGGGCTTCATATTTTCTGATGCTATGACGTGTCGGATATAGTCCTGGATTTGCTGATACAACGGAATTCGATCATTTGTACTCATTCTAATCACATCACCAATTCATTCATGATATTTGAAATATATAATATATCCTTACACATACAAGCGCAATAAACAAGCATGAGCTGACAACGACTGTTACGACAACCCCTTGATACGATAGCGTTTAAACATGCCTGATTTGCAAGAATTATAGCAAGAATAATAGGAAGTTTTGTCGAACCTCTTGTAAAGTTATATTTGAATATATTAAATATGTGTTGGTAAGCGAAGTGCTGCACGATGATGGTGCCAAAAAGGAGGGGTGAATGTTAACGGATGAGCACGCGCTTCCAATTGACAACAGACCATAACAAGGAGTGAATTCGCCATGGCTCGTAGATTGACGATTCTCTGTTTAGCCATCCTTTGTGCTTTTTCATTAAGCGGCGGCGCAGCTTATGCTTCGGATACGGATGTACGGTCAGCCAAGCCTGACGGTTCCAATAACCGCGAACTGCCAAGTTTCAAGAAGCCGAAGCATTTGGATGCCGCAGATATTTATGATGCGCCAGGTGACATTAAATTGCTGTTAGGAACCTTGCAGGGTATCGTTAACCGGGAACAGCCCCGAATCTATTTGATTGAGTCCCAGGAAGAAGGGAAAATGACCTGGCTTGAAGATATAAACGTGCCTTATACGCTTCATGAAGACTATTGGGACGTATTCGCTGCTTATCGCGGCGAAGCCAAAGGCATGATTGTATATGATCCGGAAGTTCCCGACACGATTAATGTCGCTACCACCCTCGCAGGACTGAAGAAGGCTGTCGTTGCCAGTCCGGAGCTGGCCGCCCAATTGTCCAAAGCCCCTTATAACTTGAAGACGCTGGATGATTTGCGCGGCAAATTCGATAACCGGCTCGAAGCTTACACCTGGCAGTACGAGAATTTGTGGAAGCAGACGAATCATCAAATGTTAATCGGTCTGGATCCGGATACGGCGATCCGAATTCCTTCCGGCCTCCCGGAATCCTTCGTAACGATTGCACAGGAGAAGGAGCAGATTCGCGATGCAAGCAACCGTGATACTTACCAGCTTGATTTATCCTCCCTCTTGGGAAAATCAGAGGTGTTTCTACGGTTTGACGATGCTTTCACACAGGACGGCTGGGGCCCTGCCGTACACGAAGTAACGGTCAAGGCTGACGGCAACGTGATCGCGAGTTTCATCGCAGGTACACCGGAAGAAGAGGCCTATCTATATGATCGGCAAAATTCCAAGTTCGGTGAAGGACAAGGCGGTCACCGCTTCGCCGATAACGGCAGTTATTTTGTGTACGAATTCACCCCTCCTGCCGGAACCAAGAACCTGATCGCCGAAGTGGATATGTGGAACCAGTATAAGGTTTCTGCGGGAAATATCCGTCCGCTATCTGCTGAGCAGCAGGAACCCTATGGTTATTTAAGAGATTACGCGGTAGCCAACAAAGCGATGGTATTCTGGCTGGATTCCAATGTGCCTGAGCAAAAAGCGCTGTTCGAAAAAATTCTGTCCGGTGTGAAGCCGGGCACCCCGTACCTCGGCTGGTTCAGCAACGATGTGGAAGGCGAGTTCAGTTCGGTCGAGATCGCTTCCCGTTATGGCGTTTATGTGCTGGCGGCCGACTGGTTCAGCAATCTGACCGTCTTCTCGGGAACCAAGCCGAACTTCAAGCTGGCGAAAACCCCTCCGCAGCCGGCCCTGGAGAATAAGATTTACGTAACGTATACTTTTACGGAAGGCGACAACTTCCAATACAACCAGCATCGCATGCGCGTCATGTGGGATGACCCGGCTCGAGGCAAAGTCCCGATCAACTGGACCTCCAGTCCACTGCTTTATGAAGGTGCTCCAGCGATGTTGAATTACTATATCAACTCGGCTACTGAGAACGATCTGCTGATTGCCGGACCTTCCGGTGCCGGATATTTTTACCCAAGCCCTTGGCCGGATGCAAGCTTCAAGCAGTTCTTGCGGGCAACCGAGAAATACCTGAAAAAGACGGGAATGACGATTCCTTATGTTCTGAATCGTGTCGATAGCGAGAATGTGCCGTTATCTCCGTTTAAAGCCAAAGCATATGAGGAGGAATATAACGTACCCGGTTTATTTATTAGCTATGAAGACAGATACGGGGTTGAAATCGTTGGCGACAGCCTGCCCGTTTCAACGATCCGCGGGATCAGCACCGTGCAGGACGGATTGCAGGTCCTGAATGAGGCCAAAGCGAATTGGGACGGCAAGTCACCGCTCTTCGTTTCCCTCGGCATGCTTGCCTGGAGCATGACTCCGTCGGATGCGCTGGCTCTAACCGAACAGCTTGGAACAGACTTCAAAGTTGTACGCGCCGATCACTATTTCTCCTTGATCCGCGAAAGCTACGGCTTGCCGGCAAGCAAGAAATGATGATGTCTGGTTAAGCGGCTGCACATTTATTAAGGCAGCGTCAGGCCAAATCTAATCGGGTCTGCGCTGCCTGTTTCATTAATGGTTCTCCCCACGTCTTAGTGCCGGATCTGTTGCTATAATTCATAGCATTAACTATATGTAGTTAATATCATTAATTAAATATAATTAATGTCATAAATTAATTGATTAATGTTGTTAACTAATGATTTCATTTGTCTTTCATCTTACTGAAATCTGAGTTCTGCCTCCAATAATATTGTACTGACTTCGTTTATACTCCGTCTCTCCCCGCACTATTTCATCTCTTCACCACTTAAAAAGGAATAACGATTCCTTGCCTGCTCGGAGTCTGGAAAAGAGGTTAAATTATTTCTTGGGTAATCGCAAAAACCACATCGTTTCGACAGCCGATCTGATGTCCGATTCTCTTCCCCACTGTGCAGTCGACAATCACATGGCGATAAGATCCTCTCCTCCATACGATTCGCAGCCATATTACGGCTGCGTGCTTTCTCGCTCCATACATAAAAAACGCCAAATGGTAAATACTCACTGTATCGAATTAGCTTGTATTCCCGCATATGGAGATTAGTATTATGGCCACCACGAAAAAAATATCCCTTATCGACGTTTACTTCATCATGCTGCTTTCCTTGGGCATTACCAATCACGTTGTTCTGATCCCGCTTCTTCTGCAGAAAGCGGGCCGGGACGCATGGATGGGCACGCTGCTAACTATGATCCTGCATATTGGCTGGGTGTACATCTTGTTTTTCATTATGAAGCGGACCCGTCAACAATCCATCTTCGCATGGTTCAAAGACAGCTTCGGCCCCGTGATTGGCTGGATCTTCGTTAGCTTAACAACGCTCTATTTTTTCTGGATGACCATGGTGATCATAAGAGAAACAACGACATGGATTCGGGTCACCTACCTGCCGTCAACGCCCAAAACCGTCATCTCGCTCACCATTATGCTGCTGTGTGTTTATGTGGCGAACAACGGTATTCGCTCGATCGCCATCATATCCGGAATCCTGCTTCCTATTGTGTGGATATTGGGCCATTTTGTAGCCGTGTCGAATCTTCAATATAAGGACTATTCATTGTTGACCCCCCTATTCGTGGATGGTTACACGCCTATGCTCAAGAGCATGCTCGTGGCCGGCGGTGGATTCATGGAGATGATTGTGCTGATCTATCTTCAGCATCACATGAAACGAAAGATGAAATACCTCTCGATCGTCATATTGTCGATATTGCTGGGAGGACTCACCCTGGGACCGCTTATGGGAGCTATCGCCGCATTCGGGCCAGTTCCCGCGATGGAATCACGCTATCCCGCATACGAGCAGTGGATGCTGGTCACCATTACGAAATATATAACCCATGTCGATTTTCTGGCTTTGTACCAATGGATATCGGGGACATTAATCCGTATTTCGCTGTTCCTGTTTATCATGGCGGACGGTATTCCTTTTAAAAAACCCAAACGACGCTTGTGGTACTTGTTAGGGGTGGGTGTAGCCACATCCATCATCTCGATGATCCCGGTTATCGATCGGCAAATCGAGTTATTCGTGCTGGGCAAATATTCGCCATCCTACCTGGTCTTCCTTTCTGCGCTGACGCTGTTGATTGCCATTGCTGTCACATTTCGAGCCAATACCAAAGGGGGATAGAAGATGTCAAACTACAGAAATCGAAATAGCATGTTCCGCCGAAAAAAGAAACCATCCTCGGTCGCAGTGGACAGGCTACCTGCATCCGACGCATTGGATGAGGAAGCACTGCGATCCATGTTTGCCAACTCCGCGGATGTGATCATCAAATCTTTCCCGGGAAAGCATGAAGATGCTATCCCCGTAGTGCTGCTGTATAGCGAAGGAATGATTGATGCCATGGTGATGACCCAATATGTGCTGCCGGATCTGGAAGAAAAACTGGAACACTTCACGGATTGGGAGCCTTTAGCCAGAGAATTGGATAAATCGATGGAATGGAGCAAATTGAAGCAGCCTGCCGATGTCGTTAAGCTTCTGTTTGCGGGACGAATGATCCTTTTTTTTTCAAGAGAGAAATGCTTTTATTCCATCGATATTGCCTCGCTTCCCAATAGACAACCAGAAGAGTCCAATACGGAGGTCTCCATCAAAGGGGCTCGAGATGCATTTACGGAAGATCTGTTGATGAATGTGGCACTCGTACGAAAAAGATTGCGAACGGCCACGCTCCACAATGAGCAAATGATGATTGGCGATCGCAGCCAGACCAGAGTAGCCCTTCTGTATATTTCCGATATCATACGCCCGGAAGTCATCAACGAGGCAAAGTCGCGCTTAAAAGGCATCCATGTCGATGCGCTAGTAACCAGCGGTCAGCTGGAGGAGGCACTTTCCGATTCGACCCTCTCCCTGTTTCCGCTCATGGACTACATTGGGAGGCCGGATTTTGTCGTGGAATGTTTGCTTAAAGGACGATTTGTCATCCTTGTGGACGGGTCGCCGATGGCGTTGATTGCGCCTTGCAACTTGCTGGAGTTGTTAAAAACGCCGGAAGACTCCTTTTTTCCTTATCATTTCGTCATCTTTGAGCGTCTTCTCAGGCTCCTTGGCCTCGTACTCGCCATTATGCTCCCGGGATTTTGGATTGCCTTGATATGCTACAACATGGATCAGCTTCCCTTTCTGCTACTTGCGACCGTCACGGTCTCCCGTTTCGGGATTCCGCTGTCGGCGCCAATGGAAATGTTATTGATGCTGGGCATGTTCGAATTATTCAGGGAGGCAGGCATCAGGCTGCCGAAAGCTGTCGGTCAAACCATCGCGGTCTTAGGCGGCCTCATTATCGGGGATGCTGCCATACGCGCTGGCTTAACGTCGCCCGCCATGCTGGTCGTATCTGCAACGACGGCAGTCGCGACGTTTACTTTGGTAAACCAGACACTGAGCGGAACGGTCAGCATTATTCGGCTGTATGTGCTGATTTGGTCTTCCTTGCTTGGCATGCTGGGATTTTTTATTGGTTTATTCAGTCTCATTGCATACCTCTCCGTATTGGAATCCTTCGGACTTCCGTACCTTGCTCCTCTATCGCCGCTGACATTCAAGGATTTGATGAATGCCCTCTTGAAAAAACCGTGGGCTTTCAACAAAAACCGACCGGAAATGCTGCAGAATATGGATAACACTTCTGAAGAAAGGGAACCAACGTGAGATGAGAAACTGTACCCTTATCATAAAATTAATATGGTTAACGGTAATGCTCAATATGTTAACGGGCTGCTGGGACATCAAGGAGGTACAAGACATGAATTACATCACCGCCATCGGCATCGATCAAGAGGACGGTGATTTTGTCGTATACACCCAAATGATGGATTTTACGGCGGTCGCCAAAAGCGAAACGGGAAAAGCGGAAAAGCCGCCACAAGTGTGGACTTCCAAAACCAGAGGCAAGACGTTTGACATGGCGGTCAATGCCATCTATGATTCAGCGCAGTTACGCACAAGCTGGAGCCATATCTCATGTATTCTCATCAGTGATACCGTCTTGAAATCGAAGGTTCTAACCAAATTGGATACGATCGGTCGTTATCAGGAAATTCGTATGACGCCGTGGGTATATGGAACAAACGAGTCTATCGAGCAATTGTTTAATGTTCCTGCTTTCTTCAATCTCTCTCCGTTAAATACGATAGCTCATGAGCCTTCCGAAGAGTATAAACAGAGATCCTATATCGTACCGATTCGATATTTTGATTTTATGGCGCTGATCACCGAACCGGCCAGTACGGTACTGCTTCCTAATCTTTCGATCGATAAAGGGACTTGGAGCCTGAATCAAAAAGAAAATCCGAAGCTGATGATTAACGGAGTATTCGCTATATCCGAAGTGGTATCGAAAGGTTTCTTTCCTAACGACAAGCTCACCGGTCTACGCTGGATGGAACCCGATACGAAACGCTCTCACGTCATGATTACAAATAAGAGCGGGGAATACGCTGGGAACGTCGTTTTGTCGAATCCTAAAGTTCGCAAGGAATTGAGCATTGTCAACGGAATGCCCCAATTCCGCATCAACGTGAAGTTAGAAGGTAACGTGGTAGAAGCGCTCGACGACATGAACAAAACCGAAATGGAAAACCAGGCGGCCGCGGAAGTACGGGAGGAGATTATATCTACGTTTAAGAATGGAATTGCTTTAAAGACAGATCTGTACAGCTTGGAGCATGTTTTGTTTAAGAAAGACACCCGACGTTGGAAAAAAATCCACCAGACGTCAGTCCAACCGCTGGATGCGGGTTCTTTGGAAACGGTACATGTCGAAGTCCATCTGGATCATGCCGGCATGAAGCTGCTCCCCCATCAAGATGGACCCGCTGCGCCGAGAACCAAAAAAGAGGCGGGATCCTGACGATCTGCCGTTAAATGAACCCATAATAAAGGCAGCCGGCTCTTGGTGTCAAGAACGGCTGCCTTTGCTTTGAAGCAGGTAGTATTCTTATGTCATATATAATGAAGATGAAATAAATGTTGTTTGTTACGTTGATCGTACGCGCTTGGCTACACGACAATTTCCACACCTTCATCCTCAAACAAGTCATCATAAGCAACGTAGAGGCCTATGGCTGAGGCGATTAATACCAAAATGGCTGCGATGAACGCCAATTGTTTAACCGTAGCTTTGTTTGATCTCCCTTGCTGTCTTCGTTTACTTTGCACTCCTCGGCCCATATTGCATACCTCCCGCTTTCATGCCGTTACAATAAAATATGATTCGGACATGAAAATGTTGTTAGGCAAAGCACGCTTAATAAATCGTATGGATAAAAGGTGAAACGACAAACCCGGGGATTGATGGTGCTACGAAATGAAATACCGGGAGAATCTTTTTATCATAATGCAAGAGCGTGCTCATGAACAACTATAGGTCGTTAAAATGAAGCACCAAGCCCGTCTTGTCGTCGGATTTTTTGAATCTTGCGTGGGTTAAACATTCCGGGTCAGCCTCTTCGATATCCTGTAATTCTTGCGTATACTGCTCAAGGCCGTATAAGAGTATACGCTTCGCGATGTAGTCCCAATAGGATCGATCACTCGGCACATCGTTCACAGGCCAGAATAACCCATCCGTTAATAGAATCAGATGGGCGATTCGGGATCTATTGATTTTTCCGTATTCAAGAAAATCAACGGCACGGGGATCCCCGTTCAAGACGCCGTAGCCTCCATTTACGTTGCTCTTAAAGCGGTTTTCCCTAATGATATCAATTACCGTCCCGTGGAGTTCTTGCTGACGGGTCAGTCCCTGATTCACGCCCTCCTCCCATTTCGCGATGGCTGGAGTTTCCAAATGAGCGACTTGTCTCCAGGTTAACGGCCGGACCTCCCCGTCCTGGTACACGGCAAGGATCATGCAGTCACCGGTCTGCAGGAATTCCACGCGTTCCTCCTGAATTCGTACGAGAGCAAGAGCAGTTCCCCAGAGCCCGTCTTTTTTCTCCATGTCGACATGGGCTTGCTGCATGAGTTCTCTTAACTTATCGTTTGCTGCCGCAGCATGCTCCGCAAGCTGTTCCACTTGATCCAGTGATTCAAAAAAGTTCTTCACCGCTTGGGCAGCAACATACCCTCCCGTTTCCTTCTTATCGCTGAGGTAGGGAACTACGGAGGATACCCCGTCTAACACGCCGTACAATCCGGCCTGCTCATGAATTATGAGTGCATCTTCATTTAAGAAATGGATCCCTTTCAGGGTGTACTGCTCAATGGTTACCATAAAAGACCCCTCCTACACAATGAATTCTGGTTTATTGCTGGATTCGTTATTTTCGCCTGGCCGTATTCCAAAATAGCAGACAAGTTACGAGCATTGCGAGCAGAAAGCTGCTAATGGCCGGGACGACAAGCTGCAATACATAGAGCGGTCCCCTCCCTTCTACAACCGTCAACATGGCCATGAACATTACAAGGATATAGACCGTAACGAATACGCGCCAAAAGGTTATAACCGAATGCGCATGCGCTCTTTTCGTGGGCGCTACGTGCAAATGACGGTGAACCCACCATGCAGTCAGGATCAAGCCTAATAGGGTGCTGCCGTGTTGGCCTAACTTGTACACCGGAATTTGTACGGTACCGATATGCAGCATTTCCGTAAGGAGGGGAATCTGATTGACGATCCATGCTCCCGTGTGCGTGAACTGATCCCATAGCAGATGCGTGCCAACGCCTGCTAGTCCTAAGAGGATTACGGCCAGCCACCCTATTGTAGAGACGGGTAGTTTCCCGTCCCGCTGCCAGCGGTACGGGAACCATGAAGGTAAATAAACGTGCAGAACCGGACGTATGACCTTCTCAAACACAACGTACAGCAGCAATATCAACGGGAGATTGAATAAGAGAATACCCGGACCCTCATGCCCCCATACGCCAGCCGCCCGAAAGCGGATGAAATACTCAAAATCCGGCGCCATGCACCCGATAATGAGTGCGGACACGGGTAACGACTTCTTCTTCCACCACGGCATCGTGATGACGGGGTGCGCGAATGTAAAAGGCATAATCTCTCCTAACTGCTGATTTTATGTATAAACGATTTTTTACTATTCTAGCATCAACACGCTTTGAAGGGTTACGATATTTTCGGCAATTCAAAAAGGACAGGCTTCCGCCTGCCCCACAAAAACCAAGATTTACAGCAGTTCACGTGCGAGCAGGCGATACACTTCCAGCCGCTTTTCCTGCGAATGCGGAATGCTGCATATCATCGCTTCCTGGAATCCGTAGTGCGCTTGCTCTTCCTGCAAGCGGGCTGCGATATCTTTTGCCGCTCCCACCAGATGAATTTTGCGCCCTTCCTGGATAGCCATCCGGTCAATTTCAGTTAAAGATACATTCTGAGCCTCTTCGGGTGTCATCAGCTGCGTAATTCGGCCCTTGCTCATCATCAGCCGGAAAATATCCTGAGGCAGCGCCTCATACTCCGCTTCTTCCTTTGTTTCCGCTGTTGTCACCATATAGGATACGTTGATTTCAGGCTTCTCCATGAACGGAGATGGTTGGAAGTTATCACGGTAATGGTCCAATATGTCTATGCTCATCGCTCCGTTAAAGAACTGTGCGAAGGAGTAACCGACCCCCATCTGTGCCGCTTGCAGCGCACTGTTGCCGCTGGAGCCGAGCAGCCACACTTCAGGCAAGGCGACTCCCGTAGGTGCGGCGGCATTCGTGGCATACAGTTCATCTTCCGGCACCTGATCGCGAAGAAGCTGCATGGTGACGGAGAGCTTGTCATACATGTTATGAAGCATCAGCTGCCGCCCTTCGGACAGAGCGTACATGGCACTCGTATCGCCGCCTGGCGCTCGCCCTACGCCAAAATCAATCCTTCCGGGCGTAAATGCGCTTAACGTCTTAAATACTTCCGCGAGCTTCAGCGGAGAATAATGCATCATCATGACGCCGCCGGTGCCGATGCGTATCCGTTCGGTTTTTGCCGCAAGCCTGGCGGCCGTCACTTCTGGTGCGGAGCTGGCAAACGTATGTCCTCCATGATGCTCGGCCATCCACATTCTGCTGTATCCCAATCCATCGGCCAGAACAGCCAGTTCTTCGGCTTTCATCAATGCACTTTCCGCCGTGTTGCCGCTGGTGACGGGAGCTTGATCCAGTACGCTTAATCTCATATGATATCTTCCCTTCTTCGATTCGATTAGATGACCATTTTGCTGCCGATCCATTCCTCCAAGGCGCTAACCTTGTCCTTAAAGCGTTCACCGCGCATTTCCTCCGACAACGAAGCGATAGTCTCTCGCTTTAATACAGCTTTCCAGGAAGACTCGGCTTCTTCCATCAAATCGGACAGCAAGCAGCAGCTTTCTTCTTTTTGCAAGTCGAGCATGTCCACGAGAATTCCGTGGGACGAGTATAGGGACTGTTGTCCTTCCACCGCGAGGTAAACGTCGTATACACGGATCTCCTCAGGTTTCTTTTTTAATCTGAAACCGCCCTTGATGCCGGGAACAGACGTGATCAGATCAGCGGTTACCAGCTTTCTCAACAATTTCTGAAAATAGGTCACGGAAGTTCCCAGCTGCTGGCTAATCGCTTCCCCGGGCAGCACCGCCCTGTCCGGCAGCATGTTGAGCAGAACCAGGGCATATACGGACTGTTCCACGCCGGTTTTCATATGCATAAACAGCACCTCGTTTTACGTATGGATTTGGTTTAAAATGCTATTCATATTAAAAGCGGATATTCAATATCCACGTTATATCATATATCAACCGTATTCAAATGTAAAACCAAACGGTAGCGTTCATCTCATATAAAATGCTGGACGGGATCGAGCTGATGGCATGACCTAGTTCAGCCACGTTTGGATATGACTTCATCATGACTAAAGCATGACAGGTGTAAGGCTTTTATATGACAGAAGTAACTGTTTCGATAGACTGCCAAACCCTATACTCATAGAAACGCATGACAAAAAAACACCGCTCTCATTGAAAGCGGTGTTCTTGTCTTAATCAATCCGGATCCCTAAGTGCCTGCCTGAGCAGCGGAATAGCCTTGGTCCGGTCATTCATGCCGATTTTCTCATAGATGACGCTAATGTAGTTGCGAACCGTACCTTCCGTGATATATAACATATCGGCGATTTCGCGGTTGTTCTTATATTCCGTCATCAGCTTTGCAATTTGCAATTCCCTGGGGGTCAGATTATAGTTCTGCACTGGAATCTGTGGAACTCCGGTCGTTCTTAACCGGGCCGCCAACTTTGCAGCCACCTTGGAAGGGAGCATAAGCTCGCCACGAATCGCCTCGCGGATCGAGGCGATGATTTTATGGGACGTAAAGTCTTTAAGCAAATATCCGGATGCTCCTTTGGCCAGTGCCTCTATAATGAAATCCTCTTCGGTGAACGTCGTGAGGATCAGCACGATCGTTTCCGGATTGGACTGCTTAATCTGATGCGTTGCCGCAATTCCGTTCATAACAGGCATTTCGATGTCCATTAACACAAGCTGTGGACGCAGCTGCTCCACCAGCTCGCAAGCGGTCTGCCCATTGTCCGTCGTAGCAACGACTTCCATTTCGGGCTCCATATTGATAATGGTCTCAAGGCCTTCACGGACAATGGTTTGATCCTCTGCAATGAGTATGCTTATGCTTGACATTTCTGATCACTCCTTAAGCGCGGAGCGGGGCATGGTGAGTAATAACACACAGCCTGCTCCATCCTTCGTGCTGACCTGGAAGGTGCCGCCCCTTCGCCGGGTCGTTTGCCGCATCATGGTCAATCCGAATCCAAGCCGTTCGGACGTAAAGGGCAGCCCGTTATTTTCGAGCGTAAACTGGATAGCGTCTTCAGTCTCGATCAACTCAAACCGGAAGAATGTGCATTGCCCGTGACGAATACCGTTCGTGATCCCCTCCTGCAAGGCATGGCGGATCAGCTTCTCGGCCTCCGGCTCGAGACTGCCATCGGAGACTTCAATTGTGTGCTCCACGTTGACTTCCGCATATTGCTCGGAGTCGTTGATGATTTGCAGCAAGGAATCCCGGAACGTTGTTGAAGCAGCCGCTTCCTCAGCAAGCATATGCACGGATTTCCGCATTTCATGAAGCCCTTTGCGGAGCAGATCGGACGCGTGCTTCAATTTCTCCGTCGATTCCGGTGCGTTTTGGGAAGACATTTTCAGACCGAGCTCTAACTGAACGACGCTGGCTGTTAGAATATGTCCTACGTGATCGTGAATATCGCCGGCAATTCGGTTCCGCTCGGCGAGCACGGATATTTCCGACAACGCTCTGGCCCGTTCTTCCAAAGAATGCTCAAGCTCAATGGTCCTCGCCTCCACTTCGCGTTCCAGCGTTGCATTCCAGCGTGCCAGTTGGAGATGCAGTTCAAGGCGTGCCAACAGCTCCTGCTTGTCGACGGGTTTCGCAAGATAATCATTACCGCCGTGTTCGAAACCGGCAATCAGATCCGTCATTTGACTTTTGGCGCTGAGGAAGATGACAGGCAATTCCCCAGAATTGTATTGCCTCCGTATTTCTTCTCCTAACTGGAGACCGGATACGTACGGCATCATGACATCCAAAAGCGCAATGTCCGGTTTGTATCCATTCTGGATCCATTCCAGGGCCTCTTGCCCGCTGCAAGTCGATCTGAGTGAATACTTTCCCGCCAGGAACTGCAAGAGTACCTGGACGTTAATCGGATCGTCATCCACGATGAGCACTGAAGGCAGTTGTTTATTGAAGTCTGGCTCCCCCTCAGGTTCAACAATCTCCCAATGTTGGAATGACTCCGTCGGAATGTAATCTGCGACAGGCGAAGGAGGGCTCTTCGGCTTTCCTTCGCCAGCCATGGGGAGTGTAAAGCTGAACGTCGAGCCTTCACCAAGAACGGAGGTTACTCCAATCCTTCCGTCATGCAGTTCAACTAGCTTCTTAGTAATCGAGAGTCCGATCCCCGTACCGCCTTGTTGAGATCGATCCAGAGGATTAATTTGCTCGAATGATTCAAAAATACGGTCCAGATCAGCTTCTGCGATGCCGATTCCGCTATCGGTTATCTGAATCGAAACTTGTCCTTGCAGCCTCTTTGCCGTGACGGTAACCGTTCCGGTTTCCGTGTAAGCGATCGCATTTCCAATTAAATTATGCAAGATTTGCTGCAACCGATTCTCGTCTGCCCTCACGTACATATCGTCCGGCAATTGATGGGATAGTCGAAGCCCTTTCTTCTCGGCTAATGGGTTGAGCACTTGAAGGGTCAGCTCGACGGCCAGACGCAAGTCAACCGTCACGATGACCAAACCGATTTCCTGGTGCTTGAGCTTTGAGAAATCCAATATATCGTTGACCAAATGGGCAAGCCTCTGGCCACTGACCTTCATGAGCCGCAAAAGATCGATGACGGGCGATGGCAGTTTGCCGGAGCTTCCGTCGATCAATGCATCGGCCAGACCGATAATGCCATGGAGCGGAGTACGCAGCTCATGCGATGTTTTTGCCAAAAATTCATCCTTCAGCTTGTCTAATGTCAACAAACGCTCCGACAATCGCTCCACTTGGGAAAATGCCCGGGAGAATTTCATGGACAGCAATAATGCCTGCAAAAATACAAACCCGAGCACACCGAACTGCAGCAACGCCGGCGTTGTTAAGATTCCATTACGGTTTAAGGTATCATTGACCGCCGTCAGGAAAATCAGGGTAAATCCGAGTATGAGGAGGACAGCTCCTTCTTGTCGTTGCCTTGCTACCTGAATGGATGCATAGACGGCATAGAGGACAAGCCCGATGGAATAGATCTGAAATGGGATCAGGGAATGATCATACACCCGAATATCTGTTGTAAGCACCAGTAACGTTAAGAATATCGTGAAAAACTGCGTCAAACGCCATATCTTGCGGGATAGAAATTGAGGAAACAAGTAATATATATATGAGATCAAAAATAATTCGCCGACGTAAATCGTTAAATACGATACTCTTGCAAACCATTCCCATGAGAACGCTGGGAATATTTCCAGTATAAATCTCGAACCCACCAGCATCGTTCGAACAGCCATGCACATACAGAACAATCCGAAATACAACGGAGTAACGTCGTTGCGCCTGAGCACGTACAAGAGAACATGATACACAGCGATCACCAGCAATGAACCGATGACGAGACTGTCTCTTACAAGCTCTACCGACTTCTCCTGTTGCAGCTGCTTGGCGTCTCCAAGCTCAAAGGCATTATTAATCCCGCCCTTGGGATACGTAAAATTGGCGACCTGAACCAGAAGCGTCAATCGTCCGTCCGAGTCCGGCTCAACGGGTACGACTACAGACGGACCATACTTCGGAATGGATGCCTCGTGCGTAGATGCTGGTTTACCGGCCGATGCCGCCAGGGTATCGTTGACCCATAGGGCGTATGACGAATAGATGTTGCGCAGCTTGAGTGCAATCGGCTCTTCAGAATCAAGCCCGCTAATCGTCAAACGATACGTTGCATATCCGTCGGCTGGAAGCTTTCTGCCGTTCACTGAATAATTCGTCCAATATTCGGGCATATCGACGTACGCACTTACGGCAGGAAAGGTCCCCTGTTTCAGATCGTCCGGATCCAGCAGTTGGTTCCAATAAAATGCCCACTTTCCGTTCAGCGCAATGGACCCGTCAGTGCCGAAATCCCATCCTTCCAGCTGAAGCTCACCGTTCTGTACGCTCAAGGACGACTTCGCAGTTGCCATATCCGAATGGCCGGCTAAAGATAGGAATAGGTAAAAAAAAACAGGGCAGCCGCGTGTTTACGCCATCTCATGCGAGAATGGACGCAACATCGATATAAATTTCATCGCCTAACCGGGCATTCCCCAGCAGACGAAGATGTCGCTTGGATGTAAAATCTTTGGGTTCGTAACTGTTGGGTGCTTTAGCGGGGGACAACAGCTTTAGTTGGATATAGGTTTCCGCTACAAGTTTGCTGCAGAAGAAGTCGCGGAACGAAGTAGTGATGCCGAACTTGCCCTCGATGATCTCCCAATACATCTGTTTTTTATCCGGGAACACGGCATCATGCACTTGCTCGATAAAATGATCCAGCAGCTCGTACATTTCGGGTGTTCGATCTGCATGCAGATGACGGATCGCAAACATCGTATCGTAATGGTTGCTGACATCGGTTGACAATCGATCGCGTAATTTCACGAGCTGAGGACCTGATTTCTTGATATGTAACCACGTATCCTCCAGATTATCGAGCGATGTGGATTCCCATAACAGCACTTCATCATTCGGAGCGCGCACGACCATCGCAACATGTGACCACGGACAATGTTCCAGTGCTTCAATTCGAAGACTTCCCTTGGCTACCCCATGAGCGAGTAGAATATCTCCGGTCTGAAGCTTAGGTTCAATCTCATTATAAGGAACGGTATTTTGGTTCATATTATCCCCCTAGGCTGGTGAAATTCACCATGAATTTTGTCCTTCAGTTTAATACTAAACGGAACCCATAAATTGTCAATCACTGAAATTGGGCTATGGCATCGTCTTTGTCCCTTCTCGAATCCATTTTTAGTAGATATAGGTGATTATCGGTTCGTACAGATCTGCTTTCGGTTGTCGGTTTACGCAAACAGGCCTGCCCGGATTTGCTACAAGGCAGGCCTGTGTATTTTAATGGTTTTCGATTACATATTCTGGCGCTTCTCCTGTCACGCTTCCTCCCATAACCGCTTCAGATTGTCCAAACCCAATCGGGTTCCTTCCCTGCAATCCTCCATGCCCTCGAATTCCAGCGTTATATCCCCGTCATAACCGGATTCTTTAATGAGTCGAAGGATTCGCCGCACATCCAGATCCCCCTGCCCGAAGATAGCGCCTCGTAGGTAATTGCCATGGGAGGTTCTGAACCACTTCCCCCCGCCCGGATCCTGATCAAACGGACGATAATAGAAGTCTTTCACGTGGACGAGCGAGGCCAGCGGCAAGTTGCGTTTCACGCCGACCAGCGGCTGCTCGTCAACACATAGAAAGTTGCCGATATCCAAGGTCGTCTTGAAGTTCGGACGGTCGACTGCCTGCAGCACGCGCTGCACCCGGTCGCTTGCTTGCACGCTCACGCCATGGTTTTCGATTGTGGTCGTGATGCCGGACCGGGCCGCGTAATCCGCGATTTGACGGCAGCCTTCCACGATCATGTCCAAATGGGTTTCCACGTAATCGATGCCCATCTTCTCCGGCGGCAGCGTAAACGCCGTTACGTCATGCCGCATATGCTTCATTCCCAGCCGGTTGACCGTATCCACGTGGCGCTTGATCCGTTCGACCTCCGCATCGAAGTCGTCCCTGTTCTCCTGAACGAAATTAGCGGGCATGGAATAGTTGGATAGTGCGATGCCGGCTTCGGCCGCCCGTTCACGCACCGCATCGGCAAGTCCGGGATTGTCCTCCAGCGTAAATCCATAGGGCACGATCTCCATATGCTGTCCGCCGTTCTCCGCGATCCAATCCACCACATCCAGCACCGTCATCTCGCCTGCACGGATAGCCGGCAGCAAGCTGTAGGTGCTCACACCAACCCTCATTGCATGATTCCTCCTTTATTTGCTTCTTCCATCGTAAGCTTCCTGATAGATTACCAGGTAGCGGGCTACATTCATGGCCTCCAGCTGCTTCTCGTAGCTGTCCCAGTCTTTATCCAGATCGGCATCGCCAATCACGAAGCGTGCCATCATTTCATCCACGTAATCGTTGATCGTTTTGGACAGATCCGCTACCTCGGACGCCTGCTCGTTTGTCAAAAACAACGGCGGAACGGTGCTGACATCGGTTGGTTTGTAAGGTTCGTATTTATTCTTCGTCTCGTTGTACAATACGACTTCCAGATCGTCGTCTCCTTTGGCAACGGCGCTCAGGCGGAATTCATTTGTCCGCAAACTCGGGCCGGTTTGTATCCAGGCAATATTTTGCACCGTACCGTATGATTTTAGCTCCGACCAGACCGCTGGCTCCCCGTTGATGCCGACCTCGCCGTCCTTCGCTTCCCTCCATTCCTGGTCCGGACGGCCATAGACGCTGCGCAGCGTATGCTCCCGCTCGTACAGGCCATCTGCCCAGCGCAGGGCTAGCTCAGGATGCTTGGCCTTTTTCGTGATGACGAATGCACCCGGGTTTAATCCGGTGGAATCGAGAGCCGCATAGCGAACGCCGTTAGGACCTTTGAGCGGCGGCACCGTCTTATATTCCAACCATCTGCCGCTTTCGCCGAGGAGTTGCGTAAATATCCCCTGATGGCCGCCGGTTGAAGCACCCAGAATGACCGTATCGGGATTCTCCCCGATCTGGATCAGCTGATTGTCATCCTGCGTGAACGACTCTGGAGCGAGTAATCCCTCGGCATACAGCTTGTTCATATACCGCAACCCTTCCCGCCACTCCGGTTTGTTGAAGGCGACGTCAAGCTTGTCGTCTCTAATGAATATATGCTTGTAACTTGAGCCGTAAACCGGATTATAAATGAAAGAGTTCAACAGGAACGCATCGATGGAGGAGCTCCAGGATTTCGGTGAGATCGATAGCGGAATTTCATCCTGGATTCCGTTTCCGTTCGGGTCCTGTTCTTTGAAGGCCTTCAGCACCTCGTACAGCTCATCGGTGGTTTCCGGCATCTTCAGATTGAGTTTCTTCAGCCAAGGCTCATAAATCCACATCTTCTGGCTCATGGAGCAGTGGTAGCATTCATTCACTTCCGGAAGCGCATAGATATTGCCGTCCAGCGCGGTAATCGTGGATTGGATCTCGGGATTATCCTGGAATAATTTCTTGGTGTTCGGCCCCTGCTTCTCGATCAAATCATTCAACGGGAGAAAGGCGCCCTGCGAGCCGTAAATCATCTGCTGCGCCGGGGATATGTTCAATCCCAGAATAACATCGGGATAGTCCTCGCTGGCAAGAACGAGATTCAGCTTCTCCTGCATGCTCTGCTCCGGAACGACCTCCCACTCGATGTGCACATTCGTTTTTTCTTCGTACCATTTGGTGAAATCGTTCGTTTCGAAATTCTCAACCAGCGGATTTCCCCGCACCATCACCTTCAAAGTGGTTTTCTCTTGAACCAGCGGATAGGCTCCCGGTTCGGATAATACAATTGCCTCGGTACCCGTATTTTGTGCTTCATCCGCGCCTTTCGGGCCCTGTGACCCGGTACAGCTTGCAAGAAGGATACTGAATACGGTGATAGCACCCATAATAACCCGTGTTCTTTTTCTCATAACGTCCCGCCCTCCTGAAATGATGGATGTACTATCCTTTTAACGAACCGATCATGACCCCTTTGACAAAAAACTTCTGCAGGAACGGGTAAACGATCAGCAGCGGAACCGATGTCACCACGATCAGCGAATATTTCAGCAGCTCCCGCAGACCTTGCCGGGCCGCCGCGGTTTTGGCGTCGCCGAGCATTTCGATATTGACCTCGTTCTGCACCAGAATGTCGCGGAGCACCAGCTGCAGCGGGTACAAATCCGCGCTTTTTAAATAGATCATGGCGTTGAAATATTGGTTCCAGTGGCCGACGGCATAGAATAAAGCGATGACGGCCAGGATGGGACCCGAAAGCGGCAGCACGATGCGCCACAGGAACCGGAAATCCGTACAGCCGTCCAGCTGCGAAGCCTCCAGCAATTCCGTAGGGATTGTCGTCTGGAAGTAGGTCCGCATGATGATGACGTTCCACACCGACAGAGCGCCGGGAATGAGCATCGACCATACCGTGTCAATCATGCCGAGATCCTTCACCAGCAGGTAAGTCGGGATCAGTCCCCCATTAAACAGCATCGTGAACACGAACAGCAGCATGAACAGGCCGCGGCCCCGAAAATCTTTGCGTGACAGCGGGTAAGCCGCCATGACGGACAGAATGAGATTAATCGAGGTGCCTGCCAGCGTATAGAACAGCGTGTTCATGAAGCCTTTGGCAACCATCGTGTTTTTGAACACCGCACGGTACCCCTCGAGCGTCGGTTCGACGGGCCACAGCCATACCTTTCCCGATAAAACCGCGCTGCTGGAGCTGAAAGAAGCACTGACTACATAAATCAACGGATATAACACAACGATCAAGAAAACGGATAAAATGACATAGTTCACCACCGTAAAAACGCGGTCCGAGCCGGATTCCTTCATGGCAGGTGATTGCATACATGTCCTCCTTTCCTTACCATAGACTTTCCTGCTTCAGCTTTTTGGCCGTCTGATTCACGATCAGCAGCAGCGCGAAGCCGATGATCGCTTTAAACAAGCCAATCGCCGTGGCATAAGAGAAATTCATCGCTTGGGATACCAGTCCAACCTTGTACACATACGTGTCGATGACCTCGGAAGATCGCAAGTTCAGCGCATTCTGCATTAACAGGATTTTCTCGAAGCCGGTCTCCAGCATTTGCCCCGTATTCAGAATGAGCAGTATGATGGCGATGGGCATAATGCCCGGCAGGTCAATATGGCGCATTCGCTGCATCTTCGAAGCGCCGTCGATGACGGCTGCTTCATGGAGTGCCGGATCAATCCCTGAAAGCGTTGCCAAAAAGATGATGCAGGAAAACCCGACGTTCTGCCAAATATGGGACCACACGTAGATCGACTGAAACCAGGAGGCCTCGGCCATGAAATGATACGGACCAGCGCCGATCCAGCCGAGCATCGTATTGATGAGTCCCGTTCTCGGGTCCATAAACTGCAGCATCAGGCCCACCAATACGACCAGAGAGATGAAATAAGGCGCGTATGTAACCATCTGGACGGTGTTCTTGAAACGCCGGTTTCTTACATAATTCAATCCGAGCGCGAGCAGAATGGGAAACGGGAAACTGGCTATCAGCGTGTATAAGCTGATCGAGAACGTATTCTTAAGCAATCGCCAAAATTCATGCGATTGGAAGAAACGTTCGAACTGGGCAAATCCAACCCATGGACTGCCATTGATTCCTTTTGTGACGTTGAACTCTTTAAACGCAATCTGCGCGCCGTACATCGGCACATACTTGAAGATGATGATGTACAATAACGGGAGCAAAAAAAGCGCGTACAATTGCCAGCTGCGGATGATACTCTTCCAGCCACTCAGCAGTTACCACTCCAATCTTCAATGGGATTCGTCCCGATCCGGTCCGTGATTGGAGTATATACAGCCGGCTTGTTCCGCGTAAATCTACATATTTCCGGTCAACTATTCAGAATTTTAGAATGGGCTGTTATTCTTCAATCCGGTATTACGCATTTCTTTAGATTAAGCATCATCTCCGGCCCGGTGAAGGCGTCTGTACTCGGTGGCGCTTATCCCGTTTACGCGTTTAAACGCCCGGCTGAAGGTGTTGAGCGACAAATAGCCGCAAGCTGCAGCGATGTCGCTGATCGGCTTGTCGCTCGTCGCCAACTCCCGCTTTGCCTCATCCATTCGGAGCTTCTCAAGATACTCCGAGAAATTCAAGCCCGTCTGCTCCTTGAAGAAGTACGATACATAAGCTTCGGACGTATGGGTTTCCCGGGCGAGCGCGGATAAACTCAGATCGCTCTCCCCATAGTGCTTCTCGATATAGCTCAGCAGCCGGTTCGTTAAATGAGCATTATGGCTCTTCTTCCTCTCCTCGTTCTTCTGACATAGGCGAACGAAAGCGGCATAGAGAATATTCATGGCTTCAGCAGGGGATAACACGGGATTTAACGCTCGGATGACGGCATCCGTTTCCTCCGTTCTGTAGCTACCATCATTCCCTGTCTGTTCGTTGCACTTCATCAGAGTACCGCTAAGCTCCTGGACAAGGAGCTTCTCGACGGCCATCGGCATTTGCCGATCCGACTTGTTCTTCTCTTTGATCTGACGAAAAAGCTGCCTTGTCTCATCCAGATTGCCGGCCTTCACAAGCTGGATTAACCGCATTTCTTCGTCTGCCGGGTAATAATAGGCAAAGGCCGGCATTTCCATCTCGGCATGATAGAAGATAGGAGACTTCTCGCTCCATCCCGCATGATGCAGGACGAACTTGGCCTCCCCGTAGGAACGATACAGCTCGGCAATATTGGACCGGAACTCGCCTACGGCCATGTACAGGCCCGTGCCGGAAATTCCAATCAGATGCTCATAAATCGACTGTAGATTTCCACGCATTTGTATCGTGAATTCCTCTTTGTCCGCTGCCGTTCCCGACAAGACCAGAACCAATTGATTTTCACCAAAGTCATGCAGCAGCGCCCCTTCTCCGCATAATGATTGAATCCGGTCGCGGATGTTGATTTTCACAATATCGAGCTCCATCAGCATTTCTTCCATGAATGGCTCATGGTATCCTCGAATATGAAGAAGCGCAACCGCATGGTAAGATCCCCGGAGCTGGACCTGCGCGTGTTCCATGGCAGCCTCCAGCTCCTGCATCGACATGAAGCTCCCTTTCAGAAGACGGTCAACCAAAACGTTTCGCAGCATCGGAATCTGCTCTTCCAACCGCTCCTTCAGCGAATCATGGCTTTCAACCAGCTCGGAAACGGAATGGCCGATATAATCAACGGCGTTACGCGAAGCAGCATGAGCTGCTTCCGATCGGGTTGAAGGCAGCAACTGAAGGATTTTGAGGAGCGGCCTGCTGCTTCGATATGCCAAATAACCGGCTACGCCTAACCCCAACAGCAGAGCTGTAACGAAGATGGTTAACGTCAGCTGCTTGATATAATATACCTTTTGGAGCACCACGGATTTAGGTTGGGCCGATACATAGCTCCATCCGTTGTAGTCAGATGTGGATTGCGTCACAAGCATCTCCTGTTCATCCCATTGGATATGGTTATCGACACTTTTCATGGGAAGCGCTTTCATATAATCCTGTTCTTTCAGGCCGATAGAGCTGATTAGGTTTCCGTTAGCATCCGCTATATAGGCAAAGCCCTCTTGTTCCGGATCGACTTTGCGGAGCATGTCCTGGATCTGCCTATTGTTAATCAGGACCGTAACGACCCCGCTGCTGCTTTTGTTCCCGAAGGATTGCATATAACTCACGACGGAGTATGGTTTGCCTTCATAAACAACCGAATGTCCCGGCGTATACGTTTTATAATGATACTGCCCGAACAATGCTTCCCTCCATTCGCTTGACGATTGGCCTTCATAACGCAGCAGCAAACGATAATACTGGTCTGCCGTATACACCTTGCGGGGAGAGATGACCATGCTGCTGTTCTTGTACGCGACGAAATAATCCACGATGAAATGATTAACCAGTTTGTAGTTAAACAAGCTCTTTTCCAAATCCCACAGCCGGTATGGGCCTGTGCCGGCAAATGGTTCTTTCTCGAATTGAAAGGATTGGATCTTGGATTCGCTCGACATCTGCCGTGCAATGTTCTCGATTTCGGCAAATCGCTGATCCAGCGCTTCCTGAATTTGTTGCAGTGCCGCAGAGGTGCTCTTTACCGTCTCGTTTTCAATCAGCTCCGAGGTTTTCCCATAAGCAAACCATCCAACCAATAGGGAGCCTACCAGAATGACGGCATACGGTATAAAAAATCGAAACAACAGCCCTGCCTTTTCTCCCGAAACGGATTTCACCGGCATCTTCCCCCTTTCTTCCCTTCAGATATGATCCAATATATCAAAGATGGATGCGCATAGTCAGTAGACCGAAAGGCACTGATTCCCCCCTTATTAAGCGTCCGTAAACGCAAAAAGAACCGCCGATGCAGAGCCCATTCGACCCTTCGGTTTAACCCCGTTACCTAGCTTCGGCATATCCTTATCCGGCATATTCGCAAGGGAAAGGGCATCCCGCTGCTGCAGGTATGCATGATATGTTCATGGGCAACATGCACGGCTCCACGGGAACGATGAATGGATTGAATGGAACTGGAGACTGTCGTAAATTCAACCGTAAATTGGTTATCCTCATCGCTATCCCTTATACTGGATAAGATATTATCATTTTCGAGAGGAGACCATACCGATGAATGTGAACGAATCTCTGAAAAATGCGTTGTTTACTAAGAAATTTACCCATAACCCTTATCCGGTGTACGAGAAATTGAGGCAAAGCGATCCCATTATGAATCTGCAATTTCCGGATGGTCGTCACGGGTGGCTGATCAGCAGTTACGCTGAAGCCGTCGAAGCGCTCAAGGATGGCCGGTTCAGCAAGGACGTCACGAAGGCAATGGGCGTGGAACAGACCAGCGTATTCAGCACGAATATGCTGTTCTCCGATCAGCCGGATCACAAACGGCTTCGCGGATTGGTCCAGAAGGGTTTCACGCCGCAGAGAATCGCGGATATGCGCAGCCATATTCAAGAGATCGCGGATAACCTGTTGGATGCCGTCTCCTCCAAAGACACCATGAATCTTATTGACGAATATGCCTTTAAGCTTCCCATAATAGTAATCAGCGAGATTCTCGGCGTACCTGCCGAGGATCAGGACAAGTTCCGGGTATGGTCCAATTCCATCATCGGCGCTTCCAATCAGCAAATGAACGAGCAGGTTGTCCAGCATATGAACGAATTCATCGCTTATTTGAAGGATTGGTTCGCCAAGATTCGTGAACAGCCCGGCGATGATATGATCAGTCAGCTGGTTATTGCCGAGAACCAAGGTGACCGCTTATCCGAACAGGAGTTATACGGCGTCGTTACCCTGATGATCATAGCCGGTCATGAAACGACGGTGAACCTGATCGGCAATGGCGTGCTTGCATTATTGGAGCATCCGGAGCAGCGGAAGCTTCTGCAGGAACAACCGGAACGGATTCATGGCGCCATTGAGGAAATGCTTCGCTACAACGGTCCCGTAGAATTCAGCACTTCCCGATGGGCAGCGGAGGACTTGGAATTTCACGGCGCTCGTATGAAGAAAGGCGACTTGGTTGTCATCGCCCTTAATTCCGCTAATCGCGATTCCGCACAATTCGAGAATCCTGATCTGTTCGATATCACCCGGGAGAAGAGCCAGCACTTAGCCTTCGGCAAAGGAATACACCTTTGCCTCGGAGCACCGCTCGCCAGGCTGGAAGGTGAAATCGCAATTAACACGCTTCTTCGCCGTTTTCCCGATTTTGAGCTTCAATGCAATATCGACGAGCTGGAATGGAGGCCGGGTATGATCGTGCGCGGCGTGAAGGAGATCCCCATTTCACTTCGTTCTTAAAAAACAGCAGAATATATGTACACCTAGTAAAAAGGCGAACCCTAGAAGTAGTTCGCCTTTTGTTTGTGGATATGTTCAATTAAGTTAACATATATAATATTATGTAAACTAGTTAACTGATGAACAACGAGCTTTAGTCCTTTACCGAAGCGATTAATATATATCACTCGTTTTATCCACCCGGTGTTTAAGTTATTGATATGGTAATAATGGGTAAACTTAGAAAGTATCACTCTGTAAAACGATGGACTTCAGAATTTTATAACGGAAGAGGATGAGACGAATGAAGTCTTCTAAAACCCATGAAAATCAACCAAAGCGCTCAAACTACGCCGAACGCAACCTATGGGCCGGCATCTTGTTCGGGTTAGGGCTGGTCGGATTTATCGATGAGGTGGTATTTCACCAATTGCTGCATTGGCATCATTTCTACGATAAGTCTACAAGCGATATCGGCCTTGTCTCTGATGGTCTGTTTCATGCGTTCAGCTGGTTTGCTACCATTGGCTCCACGTTTCTGATTGCCGATCTGCACCGAAGAAACGCGTTTTGGGCTAAACGATGGATTGGAGGCATTCTGTTAGGCGGTGGCGCTTTCCAGCTTTACGACGGCATCATCCAGCACAAGTGGATGCGACTGCATCAGATTCGTTATAACGTCGTAATAAGACCCTATGATTGGGTCTGGAATCTGATTGCTGCCGGCATGATCATCGCTGGCATCATACTCATTGTACGAACTCGAAACCGCGTTCCTTCACGGAAGGCCGCATCCTAAGATGAGTAGCCATTCGTTTCATCATCATGGTGCCGGAATGTACGAAGGCGCTACTGTATGGCACCCTTGGGAATGGATTTTGAGTTTCTTCCTCGCTGGCCTAATTCTGCTCTATTGGACAGCTGCTGCGGTTTCCAACCGACGCCACCGCATATGGCCTGCCCATCGTTATGTTTGCTGGATTGCGGGATTGACCTGCATAGGTTTGTCGCTGGCTGGTCCGTTGGCCCGGCTTGCCCCTGCGAATTTCCCGGTGCATATGCTTGGGCATCTGCTGCTCGGCATGCTTGGGCCACTGCTGATTGCGTTTTCTGCTCCAATGACGCTTCTGCTTCGGTCAATCAACGTGCTGTTCGCTAGAAAGATAAGCCGATTGCTTAAGAGCAAGCTCGTCCACTGTATCTCACATCCATTGGTGGCCGCTTTGTTGAATATCGGCGGCTTATGGATCCTCTACAACACCGGGTTGTTCACGGCCATGCATTCTAGCCTAATTCTTCATATAGCCGTTCATTTTCATGTGTTTGCAGCCGGATATCTATTTACGGTTTCTTTGATCTGCGTGGATGTGGTTCCCTACCGCCGAAGCTTTCGGCTTCGTGCGTTCATCCTGATCATTGCCATGGCGGGACACGGGATACTCTCCAAATACTTATATGCCCATCCGCCCGACGGCGTCCCTTCCGAGCAGGCAAAGCTTGGTGGAATGCTGATGTATTACGGCGGCGATGCCGTGGATCTTGTTCTCGTGTTGTGGTTGTGTATGCAATGGTATAGGTCGTCCCGTCCGCGACCGGCATCGTTTCATCCAATCCCGGATTAATCGCCGCTTACCGGATTATGCTTGGTGTCACTGGTCTCCTCCGGCAGGCTGTTGGATATGCTCGGTACATTGCGCGGCTTATATTCAATGAGTTCCGAAGAGTATATGGCTACAGTCATTCTTCCCCCGTTCCCGAATGCCCGAATGAGTATGGGTTGATTATAGGCGTTCTCAAAAACAAAATCCGGGCCTCCCCAGCTAACCGTCGCGTCACGTCCAGGCAGCACGTAAGGGACGTTCCGGCTGTGAGAGTAGCGCTTCACAATCTGCAAACCTGCACGGTCAATCGCATTATACAGAGTCGAAGAAACCTGACAGATTCCGCCTCCCACTCCTTCGGACAATTCGCCTCTTACGATAACGCCGGCACGTTTGTACCCCCTGTCCACCGTTCTCATGCCGACGACCTGATTGAACGAGAACGTTTCCCCGGGGAATACGACTGCGCTGTCAATCGCTTGAGCGGCTAACGCGATGTTATGGGAACGATTTTTGTTATTGGAATTAAAATAGGTTACATAGTAGCCGATCGGCTTGACGCGAATGGAAGCCAGCAGCTCGGTATCCACTTTCGGATATATCGGATACCTCGGCGCTTCGATGGAAGAAGCCCCGGTGCCGTACCAATACGAGTAGTATAGCTCCAATAGCTTGCGTCGGTCCAGACGATGGCCGTTCTGACCCGGAAGGATCTGGCCGCTGCTGCCAATCTTGGCATTTCGGGCCTCCATATAGGTCTTGCGATCAAGTTTTTCCACCCATTGATCGTATTTGTCCATATCCAGCAGCGGGAACACATCAAGCGCATGTTCACGTCGGTTCACGCTTGCCATGACTTTGCCTTCTTGGGTAATCGTTAAATTGTCGTTCTCCGGTTCAGTCCCTTGCAGGAGCATGAACAGTAGGCTTATGACCGACATCCATTTCAAGTAGGTTCACCTGCTTTATCTTTGTGTTTTCCTTGTCTTCGTGCTTTATCCTGATATGCCCGATTACACATCTCTTTGGTATTATGATTGCATTCTAGGTAAATCATTCAAATTGTTTTCTTAACCAAAAAAGAAACCCGCACATTCTTTGTGCGGGTTCATGACATAAGTACAATTTTATAAAGAGGCTTGTGTCTCTTTCCTGCGGCTAATAGGCATGACGAGAAACAAAAACGAGCTGACTGCCAGTAATTCCGCGATCCCGATGACGGTGCCCATCGGAGCTGCCGTCGTTCCGTCTCCAAGCCCGACAAGAGGGCTGGCGGCGGCGCCTAAGAGCAAAGGCAGCAAGCCGAGCAATGCAGATGCGCTGCCTGAGGTATGGGCTTCCTGCTTCTGCATCGCCAGTGATGTTGTCGTTGCGCTAACCATCCCTACGGCCGAGACGATCAGAAACAGCATCGGGGCTATGAGAAACAGTCCGCCGCCAAGCCATGTAATGGCAAGCAGCGATGTGCCGCCAAAGACTGCAATAAGAAGTCCCGTCGTCAGGAGTCTGGTTTCTCTTGTGCGGGAAACCAATCTGCCGGTAATTTGGGAGAACAGGACGATACCAACCCCATTAACGGCAAAGAATAGGCTGTACATTTGAGGAGACACCCCGAAGATATCCTGCAGTACGAAGGGCGATCCCGAGATATACGCGAACATCGCGGCCGATACGAACGCTTGGGAGAGCGCATATCCGATAAACACGCGATCCCGAACCAGCGTTCCAAAGGTTTGAAAGGTTTGCCTGATCCCGCCGTTGGCCCTATTCTCCCGGTTCAACGTTTCCGGCAGACCAAACCATACGGCAAGCAGCATCAGCAATCCGATCAGAAACAGGACGACGAATACGCCGCGCCAAGACACAAAGTTCAGAATAAAGGCTCCGAATACAGGAGCGATAATCGGAGCCAATCCGTTAATTAGCATCAGCAACGTGAAAAATTTGGTCAGCTCCGAGCCGGTGTATAAATCGCGCACGACCGCCCTGGATATGACGATGCCGGCTGCTCCGCTTGCTCCCTGCACGAAGCGGAGCGCAACCAGAACCCAAATCGACGGTGCAAATGCGCACAGTAAGGAGGTTACTGAATAAATAATCAGGGATATGATCAGCGGTGCTTTTCTCCCCCGTATATCGCTGAGCGGCCCGGCTACGAGCTGTCCAAGCGCCAGTCCGAGCAAAAATGCCGTCAAGCTTAATTGGGCTAACGATGCCGGCGACCCTAAACTTTCCGAAAGTTTAGGCAGTGCAGGTAAATACATGTCAACGGAGAGTGGTCCAAATGCCGATAGGGATCCGAGAATCAAGGCAAACTGGAGTCTCTTTCCGCGAGTCAAGACCATAGCTGAACCGGTTTCTTTGGTGGAAATCGACATACTGACGGATACTTCCTTTCTCTTGAAACACATTGATGCGTAGGTGATATGATGCTGGCAATCCTTCTTGGCTGCCAAGCAACTATCCTATCATAGGTTATTTTTTTGTATATTACCATCCATTTTTACTAGGCCAGCGGGATGCGCAAAGTAAACGTTGTGCCAATGCCCAGTTCGCTATGTACCGTAATTCTCCCGCCATGATCTTCTACAATTTTCTGGCACAGGGACAACCCGAGTCCTGTTCCTTCTTCCTTGGTCGTATAGAACGGATCGAAAATTTTGGCTAAATTTTCATCGGCGATCCCTTTGCCAGTATCCTCGATCTGAACAACGGCCATCTCCTCTTCTGCTTTAAGCGAGATTCGAACGGAACCGGTGTTTTCCATCGCCTGGAACGAATTACGGATCAGATTGATCAGTACCTGAATGATCTTGTCCCGGTCCATCACGATTTGGATCGGTTCATCGCTTAAGTCGAGCAGAAACACATGTCCGTGCGAAGCCGCTTCGGATTCACATAAGGAGTAAACGCGCGTCATGCAATCCGATAGGGACTCAACCCTCATATTGCTGACATGCGGCTTTGAAAAATGTAAAAATTCAGCCGTCAGCTCCCCTACCCGCGTGATTTCTCCCATGATAACCTCGTACCATGGTTGTATATTATAACTTTGATTTTTGGAAAGCTGTATAAAGCCTTTAATCGAAGTCAGCGGATTGCGTATCTCGTGGGCCATTCCGGCAGCGAGCTCCCCCACCATCTTCATTTTTTCCGTTCGGATCATCTCCTCCTGGCTTCTCATCCAGGAATTGCGGCGCATCTGAAAAATCCGGTCCTCCGCCGTACTGATGATCTCCTGATACGTTAATGCTTCATGCGGGTAGCAAGTAATGCTATACGTCACCTGTACGCCGATGTGCTCAAAATTGAACATGGTACTGTCGATGTTGACATGCTCCGGAAGCAGTACGGCGAAGCGGTCTCCTGCATAGCGCGAGGCGGCCAGCATATCGTTCAGGAACAATCTCCGCAAAGCACGCGAGAATCTGATCAGTATCTCATTTGCGGTGGAAATGTCCTTCGCATTTAACGATTTAAAGTTGTTGATATCAAGCAGCACCAGCTGAAACGGCTTGTTGACCTCAATGAGCTGCTGGACTTTATGCAAATACCCATCATAATTCAATAGACCGGTTAATGCATCATGGTACGTTAAGTAATCATTCTGCTTATATAAATTCTTCTTCTCTGATTCCAGAAAGTTTACAAAGTGGAATGAAATCACAATCACAAAGGAAGCCAAACAATCAAACACGGAGACCAGAACATTGTATTTCGTAAACGGCACGTAAGTCAGACGGATTAAAGAATACTGAAGAATGATCAGGAAGCAGAGCGGCATCGTTTCCTTAAAATGTTCTTTTTTATGAATAATATTGATGATCAGTATGTAATACAGCAGGATACACCAGTTTAATTGACTCACATAGTGAAACGCCCCAAGGAACAGAAATTCAACATAACGAAGCCATTCGTACTTACGATCAAAAACGACGGATACGTACAATAAAGTTGCCGTGAGCAGCATCAAAGGAATGGACGTTTGATAACCGAGATAAACCGACGACACCATGATAAAAACCGATATCAAGGGAACAAATAGGAGCTTAAGGACTACGAACGACACAGCAAATCACTCCTAAATCGCTATTACTGGCGCATATTGCAGAAATCAAAGAGGCAAGTTCCACCAAATATGGTACACCATATATATGCGTCTGAACAGCAGGAAAACATGACTTTCAACAAAGCTGCCCTCTATTTTTGCAAAAAATGCCGTTATTCTTGCGTCAATTGCTATTTTCAGCTAAATTTCCTCATACCGAATCGATAGAATCCGGTCGGTTACCGGATGATACGAAACCGTAACATACACGCCGATTTCAAGATTCCCTTTCTTAAGCCACAACTTGAACTTCTCCTCCGCCAAAACACTGGATATCTTGGATCTGCCCATATACAGGTAGTCCACGACGTCCATATCATATTTACGCTTCGTTTCGGTCACGGCTAAGGTCCCCCACTTGGCGAAGGCAGGCTCTTTTCCGTTCACGGCATGAATCAAAGACTGTGCAATTTCGGTCAGTTCTCGCTGTCCGATTTCTGTGGAAGACTGATTTGCTGTAGTTAAGAGATATTGCCAATCCGCCTTTTCAAATACCAACAGCTGCAGCGTATTGAGCGGACCCCTGTAGTATTTAGCAGCTGTCTGCTCTGTCAATTTTAATGCTTGAAACGATAAGTGTTCCAGCTGCTGTCTATTTTCAAGGGGATATAACTCGATCTTGTAGTCGTTCTCGGGTTTGAATTCGTTTCGATAGTGGATCTCCAAATGCTTGTCAAGTCCGGCATGCGTGCCATAACAACGACCATATCGATGCGTAAAAGCTACGGCAGGCATTTGCGGCGGGAGATGGATTTCTCTGCCGAAACGCTTCTCGCAAGCCCTTATTGCTTCCTCCGCAAGCTCGGCACCGCTTTCAAAAACAGCCTGATGAAACGGAAAATCCGAAGATTCCATAGTCACTTGATCAGCAACAGGTGTGATCCCGAGCGACAAAATGCTAGCGAATAAAAGGGTGCCCAGCATGTTATTCCTCCTCCTAGAAAGATTGGCAGACTTGCCTGAGTCTAAGATTCCCGCTGGCGCTCTTCTTATTCCCATTTTGGGATTCGTTGGATAATTCCCTTGAAAAATACACACACTGTGACGGACTATGCATGAGATTCGAGGTGGGTACGCGTGGGGATGAAGCAGATATTAAAATCTATTTTTGTGGTCTCTCATGAGCATTCTGAAACCGGCACATCTCTATATAATCAACAGGATCCCAACCCCCAGGAAGAAGTTTCGCTGACGCTGAAGCATGTCGTGGATCAATTTGACGATTCGGCCGACTTTGTCCATAAAATCTATCTTCATGGGCGCCTTCATGTTATGTATTTCAGTCATTTGGTCAATGAGGATCGGTTGGAACGGGATCTGCTTCCTCCCATTTTGAATACCGACAACCCGCTAGATTTGTTGACGGAGCAGTCCCAATATGAGCATGTAACGGATTCGAAGACCTATGTGGAAGGTATTCTTAGCGGTATGGCAGCGTTTTATTATGAAGATCAAGCTTTCATGATCGATGTTATTTTCCCGACATCCCGGACGGTGGCTGAATCCGAAACGGAATCCATTATTATCGGACCGCACGAAGCGTTTACCGAACAAGCCTATACGAATCTGTCTTTGATCCGGAAGAGAGTGCAAAGTTCTCATCTCAAGGTCATCAAACTTTCTGTCGGCGAAGTTACGAAATCGGATATCTATGTTCTGTATATCCAGGACATCGCGAATGAGAAATACGTCAAAGAAGTAATAAAGCGGGTCGAGGCTATAGAGATTGATGCCATTCACGATACAAACATGTTGATCCAGTGCATTGACGATGATCCGTACTCGATTTTTGCGCAATATTTGACCTCAGAGCGGCCGGATACCATTGCCTCCAAGCTGGTTTCGGGACGAGTCGTTGGAATTATGGACGGAAGTCCCACTGCGTTTAGCGCGCCCGCCAACTTTTTTGAATTTTTCTCGTCTTCCGACGATTATTACCAGAGGTGGAGCATTGGTACGGCGACCTTGTTCTTAAGGTTTGCAGCCCTCTTGATAACGGTGACGTTGACCG
>Ga0209784_100237_pt1 | contig 36294 bp, 33 predicted proteins | sample AraplaCvi_mLB_r2_2_FD_184284 | JGI IMG/M metagenome (GOLD analysis project Ga0209784, IMG submission 184284) | Arabidopsis root microbial communities from North Carolina, USA - plate scrape CL_Cvi_mLB_r2 (SPAdes) (version 2) | ecosystem: Host-associated > Plants > Roots > Endosphere | place: USA...
TGCGAAGCGGATGATCCGGATGGGCAATCAGATGGAGGGGCTCTGCCCGGATCGAGATCCAATTCAATGAAGTATCTTCCGGTTTGTTCTCCAGAATAAGCCCGAGATCGTACTCACCCTCTCTTACCTTACTGACGATGCTATCTTCACGATCCGTTTGCAAGCGAATGGCAAGATCTTCATGCTCCTGTCTCAGCCGATGAAGGACGGATGGAAGATAATATGCGGCAAGCGAATCGATCGTTCCAATCGATAAGATGCCCCCGCCTTGTTTCGTCAGCTTTTCCTTAGACTGCTGGAACAGATCCAGCATCTGGACAGCGTACTTGAACAGTTCCTCCCCTGACTTCGTCAGGCGCAGGCCTCTGCCATACCGTTCAAACAGCTTGACGCCGTATTCCTTCTCAAGCTTCTGAATCTGTGTGGTAACGCTGGATTGTGCATAACCCAATTCGTCAGCAGCTTTAGTAAAGCTCTTTCGAACAGCAACCTCCCTGAAGGTTTGCAGATAGATCAGTTCCATTGCTCTCTCCTCATCAATAATATTGATAATAACTATCTATTATTATAGATAACACCGATCCCGATTCCCATGGTAAAGTAAAGCCACAATTCATGAAATGGAGGAAAGATCATGTTGAGTCCGCAAGATTTGAGAGGTATTTATGTTCCGGTGGTCACCCCCTTTTCACATGAATACGCATTGGATGTTCCGTCTTATCATCGTTATTTGGAGAATTTGTTATCCCATGACATTCAAGGATTGATCATCAACGGTACGACCGGAGAGGCGCCGACGGTAACTTGGGAAGAGGTCGTTCAGGTGATGGAGGAAACGCGAAAAGGTCTGGACGGGCGGCAATTGCCGGTCATTATTGGTACGGGTACCAACGATACGTTCTCCAGCATGAAGCGGACGGAATGGGCAGGACATATCGGGGCAGACGCGGTATTGGTGGTCACGCCGTATTACAGCCGCCCTTCGATTGAGGGCATTATACAACATTTCCGCAACGTCGCGGAGGTGGGGATACCGGTTATTTTGTACGAAGTTCCTTCGCGCACCGGAATTTCCTTACCGGTCGATGCCATTCGAAGAATCATGGAGATCCCCGGTGTCATCGGAATGAAGGACAGCACTGCGAGTACAGAGCTTATGAGAAGCTTGTCTCCATACGATACGAAGCCTGTTCTATGCGGAGACGATGTCCGCTTTCATGAGATGCTTTGTCATGGTGCATCGGGGGGCATTTTGGCGTCGGCCAATGTGAATACCGAGGCTTTTATTCGTGTCTATCAATTAGCTGTCCAGGGGGATTATTCTCGTTCCGAAAAGGAGTTTGAAGTGCTGCTTCCCGTTATTCATCAGTTGTTCGCAGAATCCAATCCCGCTCCGCTAAAATGGCTGCTTGCCAAGCAAGGCCTTATCTCATCCGACACCCTGCGCCTGCCGATGGGCCCCATTACGGATGAGCTCAAGCTATCTTTGGATCAAGCATTCAAAGGCTGAGAAACTTTAAATCATGGACGCAACAGGTTTCTCCTCAAGAGTGGCGGAACGCATCGCTTCCTTACCATTCTTGAATGGATGATTCGATGCTATAGGGCGCACAAGCTTTCAATCAGCAGAGAATGGGATGGGTGATACTGACATTTTACACAAAAAAGAAATTCTGCTTAGATCTATCAATTTAAAGGATTGATGAATGAAATCGCCCCACTTATAATATGGGTACATTCAATTCCTCCCAGAAATTTGAAAGGAGACTTGCAGTGCTGCCCTATTCAACCCCTAATCATGATTTTGCCTTTGAACAATCTGTAATCGGTATGGCTTTGGTATCGCTAGATGGAACGATTCTTAAGGTCAATTCGGCACTATGTGATCTGTTGGGTTACTCGCCGCAGGAGTTAACTGCCGGGGCGCCGCAAGAAGAAAACAGCCTCCGCGGGTTATTGAATCGAGTGATTCAGAACGCTAGGGCTGCCCAGGGCCATCAGCCATTCGTCCCCCCGGTTGAATATGCTTACCGTCATCCGTCTGATCGCGAGTTATACCTTAGTGCACGCTGCAGCGTTGATCACGATCCGGAGCAGGGGCCCAAGGGATACTTGGTACAATTCGAGGATCGAACGCTGCTGAGACAGCTCATGAAACAGCTGGAGCAGAAGGAACAGAAGCTGAACGAGAAGGAAAATTCGTTTCTGCAGCTGCTGGAAGAGCTCCCTCTCTCCGTACTCATCACTAAAAAAGGCATTGTTCACTATGTTAATTCTGCTGGACTCCGTCTCGTCAATGCGATGCACCCCCGTGACTTGCTGGGCATTTCAACCGACGTGATCGTCGACGCATCCTATCATCACGCATTGATGAAACGCAGGGCAACGTATGCCGAGAGCGGTGAAATCGGAAGCGTCGATTACCTGATACGCTGTCTGGACGGGCAGGAGAAGATGGTCACGGGATTCACGTTAATCATACAATATGAAGGCGAGAATGCGGCCGTCGGCATCTTCAAGGACATCACGGAGCAGCGGATGGAAGAGGACCGCGTGATGCAATCCGAGAAGCTGACGACCGCCGGCCAATTGGCCGCCGGCATCGCTCATGAAATTCGAAATCCATTGACATCGATTAATGGATTCGTGAAGCTATTGCGATCCGCGGAACGCAGCAACGAGCTTTATTTTGAAATCATCGAATCGGAGCTCAAACGCATCGAGCTCATCGTCAATGAGCTCTTGGTGCTCTCCAAACCGCAGGGCGCCCACGTGAGCGGACCCATCGACGTGTCGGCCATACTGGATCAGATCATTACGCTGATGAAGGTGCAAGCCGCTCTCAAGAATATAGAGATCATTCCCCATTATCCACTGATTCCGATCTATGTACAGGGCGAAGTCAACCAGCTCAAGCAAGTGTTCATCAATCTGCTGAAAAACGCGATGGAAGCGATGAATCACGGCGGAAGCATCACCTTGGACATTGTGCACAGCGGGCCCGAGGTGCAGATTATCGTGCAGGATGAAGGAGTTGGGATGACGCAGGATCAGATCCAATCACTGGGACAGCCCTTTTTTACAACGAAAGACACCGGCACGGGACTCGGTCTCATGATTACCAAGAATATTATTCATAATCACGGCGGTACGATGAACGTGGAGAGCACTCCTGATCATGGGACAACCTTTACGATCCATTTACCCGCTTTATAATACTTACATATATCGGAGGACACAGGCTTGGACATTCAAGATTCAAACTTACATAAACAATTTGCAATAAACTGCTTCAATCAGGTCTGGGATATCTTGGAGAATAAGCAGCGGACGCCCGAAGACGAAGAGAACATGATTCACATGTGTCATGCTTCCTTTTGGCATTGGAGCCGGGTGGCGGATCATACAGAGCGCAACCTGTCCATCGGGTATTGGCAGCTCTCCCGAGTATACGCAGTAACGGGTCAGGGCGATCAAGCACTGCATTATGCCAAGCGCTGCATCACGATCGGGTCATCGGCTAACCTCGAACCCTTCTACATCGGTTACGGATACGAAGCGGAAGCGCGGGCCTATCTGGTTCTGGGGAACAAGGAGCATGCATTGGCATCCAAGCAAAAAGCGGCAAGTTATCTCGACAAGGTAACGGATAAGGAAAGCCATCAGATGCTTGCCAACGATCTCGGAAGTCTGGACTAACACGCAAACTGCGCATGATCGGATCTTTTATCGAAAGGGTTTTGTCAGATGATAACCGATATAATAAAAGACTTCTCTGCATAAAAAGGGGAGCTTGCTTCTTACGCTTCGGTAAGCGCTCCGTGACGCGGGTGAAGGATTGGCTTCGAGACCCATATCTTCAGCCATCACCATCGCCCGCTTCATGTGCAGCGGATCGCTCACGATGAGATACGAGGACAGCCCTGCCGCATCGCCTATCTTGTTGGCATAATACAGGTTTTGCTCGGTGATCACCGAACTCGTCTCGACCAGGATATCCCTCTCCGGAACGCCGTGTTCGATGGCATATTGTTTGGCAGCTTCCGATTCGGCCACTTCATCTTCCGACCCGCGTCCCCCTGTAAAAATGAGCTTATCTACGTATTGTTGATCATACAGCCATAACGCATGATCGATGCGCCCCTGAAATACAGGCGAAGGTTTCCCCGCCCATACTGCGGCACCCAGCACGATCGCTGCATCGGAGGGAATATTCACCGTTCGCCCTGCATATTTCCAAATCGTGTATCCCACATTAATCGAATAAACCAGCATGATGGCTATCAGTCCCAGCAAAACTCTCAACAAGATGCGCTTTCTTCTATTTCCTGCTTTCCGCAGCTGCATCAATCGGGTCATGCAACACCTCCAACTTCCACTCGTTCAACTCCAGCCTTCATTTTAGCATCATGGGTACAGGGATATAATACAGCAAAGAAGCCTGCGGCTCCATCATGGAGCTGCAGGCTTTTGATTATTCCAACTTCCTCTTGGTTCCAACGGACATCAATCCGTTTCATATCCATATAGCGTGACTCTGTTCTTCCCCTTGCTCTTGGCAATATGCATGGCTTTCTCCGTTTCGTCAGTCAAATGGGTAAGACTCAGCATGGAGGCAGGCGTTAGGCAAGCCGCTCCTACGCTTACCGTCATAAACCCGTCTTCCTCCGTTCGGTCCTTGGGGATGCTGAGCGCCAGGACGCCTTGACGTAGCTTCTCAGCCACTTCATAGGTTCGGCCGGGATCGGTATCTTTGATCTTCAATATAAAGGTTCCGCCGCCGTAACGCGAAACGGCCGCTCCATAGTATTCGCCTATGATTTTCAGTGCGTCGGCAATCCATTGCAAACATAAATCGCCACCGTATAAACCATGAAGCGTGTTATACAACCGGAAATCATCGATATCGACCATCAGCTTCCGATAAACTCAATCGGCTCATTGGCAACCGAAATCGTAAGATTGATATATTGTAAGTCCGGTGTCGCTATTGCTTGAAGGTCTCGGCGAATCATAAGCTCAAATTGCGTTTTTCCGATAAGCTTCTCAAGGCTCTGTCCTAAAAGCGATTCGGCGCTGATCCCGAGCAGCTGCTCCGCATTTCGGCTGCACTGCGCGATCCTGAAATCGTCGATAGGATTAATGGCAAGCAGTACGCCATGGGGCTGAATATATCCTGGAATGTGAATAGGTTCTTTTTCGCAATTGGTCAGGTCGATCGGTTCATCCGTTACATAATCGCCCTCCGTCAGTAACTTTCGATTAAGTGCATCCTGTTCAGTCATTGCTTATCAACTTCCCTTATTCACAGATTTAAAACCAAATGCCCAATGCATCTCATTGTTATAAAGAGATACATTGGGCACAGCATATTATAACAACAGTTCTATGAAATTGTACGCCATTCAGACTTTAGCATAGCATAGTAATACTCATCCCACCAAACCTCGCCTCGAGGGATACACTGCCTAAAGAAGCCTTCTCTCCTCATGCCAAGCTTCTCCATCACCTTATACGAAGGCGTGTTCTCTGGCTGGCATGTCGCGATGATCCGGTGTATTCCCAATACTTCAAAGCCATACTGAAGCAAGGCTCCGGCGGCTTCCGTAGCATACCCCATACCGTGGTAGGCTGAATGAAAGACCCAGCCGATCTCGTAAGTATGTTCGCCAAAGCAAGGATGAAACACCATGTGTCCGATCACGCGCTGTTCCTTCTGCAGCATGACGGCATAATGGTGCGCTTGCCCGCCCTTGTTCTGCTCCAGAAATTCCTTCACCGTCTCTTCCGTATGCACCGGCTCCGGCATGTAAAACATCACCAAGGGATCGGACGTATATTGAAAAACATCCTGCCAATCTCCTGGTTCAAATTCGCGAATCACTAATCTTTCGGTAACGATATGCATTTGCCCGACTCCTCTTCAAGTTGTATTTCCGTGTCCTCTTTGCTCACACTTCAATACAGGGACAAATGCGATTCGCCGTTTATCCTTTTCTTTGTCTTTCCTGATAACGCCGGGTCACCCTCTTTCATGCTGCAGGCTATTTATATTTTATTCGACTTTAGGTATGAAACTCCTTCATAAATTGTAAAATTACTGGATATTTTGGCTTAATATCGGCTTGAGTTTATCAAACTGCATGCCTACATAATATAAGCAGAAGCTTAAAAATTCTTATCTTGGATAACTTTAAACCTTTGGATGTCGTGTAGGGAGACAAGGGTGGTATCTTGCAGATGCGTCAAATAGATATGTCCTGCATTCCACTTCACATGGTTGTTCATTCCGCTCGGAATCCATTCCTCCATATCATCCGGGATATCCCGTTAGCGAGTATTCCATTCTATCGTGCGGATTATAATAACCATAGGCCAGCCGAAACTTTCGTTCGTCAGCTTGCACAAATCTGTCACGTGCTCCAAGTTCATACGTTTCATGCGGCTACCCCGTCTTCTAGTTAAATAACGGAATCGTTCAGCATGTTTTTCTGCCCGTGCTGCAACATTTCTACAGATCTCCCGTCTATAGAGGTGCAGCAAGTACATTTTACCAATTCGCCATGGCTTGGCTGTATCCTAGCCTTTAGGATATTCTACACTTGGAGGAACCTATCATGAACAAAATCTACAAAGTACTTACAACCGCTACCATTCTGGCGATGGCAGCACTGCCGGCAGCCGCTAATGCACAGGACACCCCTCCTGCTTCAGTCCATACGGGGCAAGGCAGCATCGTGAACCAGGCAAAGAAAAGCGTTCCTGGAACCATGGGTTACATAACGGAATACGTAAACGATAAAACGGGCAAATGGATTACGGTCACCGGCCGTGGTCTCGGTGCCACCGATCAACAAGAAATCAAGCTCTCCATTTCCAAGGACACTAAAATCATCGACGCCAAAGGAAACAAGGTCCAACTCCAAACGATTGTGGACAAGAACAAAGCAATTAAAGCCTTCTATGGCCCGAACATCACCAAGAGTCTGCCTGCTCAAGGCTCAGCGCTTACGATCATCGTTCAGGATAAAGACTTTGCGGGTATTGATGGAACCATCACTGAGGTAACCGAACAAGGCATTCTGGTCGAGGGTACCAATCTGTACAACGACAGTGAAGAGACTATTCTGCTTCATCTGGATCCAAAAGCGACAATCATCAATGCAGACGGCAGCACGCTCAATGCAGGTGGCCTGGAAACCGGCATGAGCATTCGCGCTTTCTACGGACCTTATGTGGCGTTAAGCATGCCGCCTCAATCGTCAACCAACTACATTCGGGTTCAAGCTCAAGCAGAAGAGCCTGTACAAGAAGAACCTGCCGGCACAAACGGTATCATTACCGACATGGCAGATAACAAAATCACCCTCATGGGTCAGCCACTGGAGTCGGGCGGCGTCAATTACGTGATCCTTACCGTAGACGAGAATACGGAAATCGTCGATGCGAAAGGTAAACCGCTGACGGCTGGAGCTTTGAAAGCAGATCTCCGCATCGAGGCCTATTACAGCCAAGTGATGACCCTGATTTATCCTGCCCGGACTCACGCTGATAAGATCGTGGTTTCGGAAACGACCGCTCCCAAAATCGAAGGCACCGTTGCAGCATCCGACCGCACGACCAAAGACCAGCTGTATATCAATGTAGGCTCCGACCAATCAACGGAGAATGACGTCATTCTTAACGTTTCCGAAGATACGCAAGTGATTGCGGGGCTCAGCACGGAATCCGAACTGAAACCGGGTACGAAGGTCGTAGCCTACCACTCGCCTATTATGACCAAGTCCATTCCAGCCATCACCTCGGCCGAAGTCATCATTGTTCAATCCGGCCAATAAGGGTTAATCCAAAATAATAGCTGCCCAGTAAAAAACCATCGTACACAGGACTCCTGGATACGATGGTTTTTTAATAGGATATCGATCTCCAACGACTATTCCTCAAACTCCACGTTGTGATAAACTTGCTGAACATCCTCAAGGTCTTCCAGTGCATCGATCAGCTTCTCGAACTGAGCCTGTCCTTCTTCCGGCAGGGACACAAAATTCTGTGCCAGCATCGTCAGCTCGGCAACGGTAAAGTCCGTTATGCCAGCAGCTTTGAATGCTTCCTGAACCGCATGGAACTGATCCGGTTCAGCGTAGACGATCACTATATAACACTCACTTTTTGTATGAAATTTTATACGTTTATCATATCAAATTATAAGTGACTTTACCATCTCAAAATATATGTTTATCCTTCTTTATTCAAACCCTGTCATGTTCTAAGTGGTGGTTATAAAATGTAAAGTCTACATTAGATAGGCAAGGCTCATTTTCTTCAAGCCAGGCAGTTGAAGTTCTCAACTTCGTTGACAATCTCAGCAACTTTAATTCATATGAGTATTTAAAAGGAAGATACGTTCTCCATGGATTAAGGATAAACGTTCGTTCTAAATAAATGAATTATTTTAAATATCACATTTTGTGCCATGTGCCTTGATTACTGAAAGAATACATATTTCTCTGTCAGTTTTGTTATATTCGTTCCAACTAAAAACTCACCTGTAAATTTCGTAACATTTCAAAAGTGTTTACATAATCAACATTAAATTCTGCGCATACTACCGGAATTAGAATTCTCTTTTTCATTTCAGGATTGAATGCTTCATGAGTGACTAGCGTATAATGATTGGCTTTTGCATAGGCAATTAACCATGCATCCGCATTTCGAGCGAATTCCTCTTTAGCACTAGGAGTATATTGCGGGTTACTATATGCCCATTGTTGTATTTCTGCATAACTTTGAATCACATCTTGAGAATCCGTTCGCTCAAAATAATCCTTAAAGTTTTCAGCAGTCCACATATGCAATCTATCAGCATTTTTGGGATTAGGAGAAATGATTTCTTCTTGAATTTTATCTATACTACGAATATTATTTTTGCCAGCATGGCTCAACAGAGATTTCCAAAAGCTTGGCGCTAAATCAAAATCATAATACCCTCTATGTGCACTGATAAATACGTTCGCATCTAATACGTACAATTCTATACACCCCTTTCTCTTACTAGATTAACTAAGTTCCCAAATGTTTTATTTCTTAATCCAGTTAATTTGAATGCATCTGTATATTGAATATTTCCTGTGGTAGTCTGATAAATCACTGCATTTGTGAAAATCCTGCCTAGTCTGCTCATGGTTGTATTATAGAAATCGCCCCCAGAGGAAGGTCTAGATTGCAGATTTTTTATTTTCTCTAAATAACTATTGTAAAAGCTAAAGAACTCATCTTTAGTAATGCAGTTTAAGTCCAGTGCCCTTCTACCAATAACAACTGGACTTACCTTAAATAGATTACTTAACGTTTCGTAGACTAAACCATCAGGGTAATGAATTTGCCACTGCTTCATAAACAACTCTTTAGGACATAACATTTCCGCGGCTGCTGCATTACACAATTTTTCAACGTCTGCATTATGTACATTTAATGGGGATGCCTCAACAATTGCACTAGAGCCTATAAGAAGGTGCGCTATTTCATGTACAAGCGTAAAAATTTGAGCGGATTTTGTATCTGCTGCATTGATAAAAATCAATGGAGCCATATTATCAACTAATACGAACCCTCTAAACTCCGCAACATTTAATGGACGATGAGTATTACTACCTACGATTCCATTTTGCATTACTATAATTCTATTCTTCTCACATTTTTCAATTAAGAATTTTAATGCATCATGGAAGGTTCTATGTTGACGTGCCCAATTTTGCTGTAGTTCTAATAAGTTTAGAATTGTATTTGCTAATTGGGAGACAGTAGCATCACGGTAAGAACCCACAAATTCAAGTTGTGTTCCCACATATTGCTCATAATAGTCTCGCATAAAATCCTGTCTTCTTTGCATGATGTGTAAAGTTTCTATCAGGTCTGGGCTTACTTTTTCGCTTTCTTCATCCTCTAAAGTTCTGTAGTGGGGAATAGGTAACGTTTCTACTGGAGGCTCCTTTAGAAAAAAATACCCTAACGGAGTAGCAGTTGCACCAGCAAAATCTTCAAGTTGCTTAAATGTTGGTTGCTTATCACCTGTCAACCATTCCTCCAAAAACTTAAACTTTTTGTGCAACTTATCTTGTCGAACACTACGTTCATAAGCCCATATTAATAACTCCTTTTTAACAGGGACTTTGATAGCCATAGTTCACCTCCTGCAAATTCATAAATTATATTTTAAGTATTCGTTAATTTCATCTAAAATTTATGTATTTTCACAACCCGGATACAATTAATAATAAACAATTAGGACAATTTAACCATACCACAATTTGGAATCCCGTTCTATAGAATCATCTTACTTTTGATTATTAATTGGTCTAAGAATGTGCTTTAGCCTCTATTTGAGCACGACAAATACCCACCACTATCTGATAATATCTGCAGGACGTATACTCCGCCGACAATAAGGACAGAGAGTAATTAGGAATCAGATAATCTAAGGGGCCATAATCACTGCTTGGTTTGTAAATTTATTCCCAGAACATAGCTGTAGCAGACACCATTCATCTACACATACCATTATTCGGGAACATTTTTATATTACCTCTCAAGTATGAATAACCTTCTCTCACTTTTACAACCTCAGCATCATAACCAATTACTAAGCACACAGCATCTATTTCACCGCTTATGTATACGTTAATAGCTTGTTGAAAAAAGGCTACATCCGTCGAGAGGAATAATTCCTTCGGTCAGGCCTTACAGCGCTTGGTGACTTTGACCATTCATTGGCGTTTCTCAATCACATCCCATGGAATACGCGCCCAGTCCGCTGTCATGCCGTCAATGGAGGTTACGGCACGGATACCTACGATGTAGGAGTAATAGAGTAAATTACTATTCAAATATCACGTTCAATGAAAAGAAGTTCCGCTAGGCACTCTTTTAAAACTGGTCATCATATTCATCAGGGTCAAACTCAATATCTTTAACCGATTTGTTTATGGTTCTAGTTCTCCAATGATCGTCAACTTCTAGAGAATCGATTTCCTTTGTCTGAGAATCATACTTAGCAGTAAACTGTACTTGGTAAACAATTTCTACCTCATCATGATGGTAATAATCACCTTCTGTCATATCGGTACTAGCTTCAACATTCGCAAATACTTCCAAATCTCCTGTTAGTAGGATATCTTCACCAACCACTTCAAAACAAAAGGATAATAGATCACCAATTGTTATGCCATTCATCTCAACATATCCTGGGTCGTAGAAATCATCATCAACATCAGATGGGCTGTAGTCTCCAATAATATCACTAATACTATAGTAAAAAATATCGAAATTCTGGGTTTTATTTAATAATTCTAACAGTTCTTCATTTGATACAGTACTAGAATTGTTCTCTACCCACTGTTGCAATTCATAATTAGTTTTGTACGTCTTAAACTCTTCTGAATGTACAATGCCAAATGTATTCTTAAAGAACCGTCTAAATCTTTTGGAGTCAGCCTGAAGATCGGGATGGAGCTTGTCATTTTGGGCATAATCGCTGACATTCGCTGTTATTAATACACAATCTTCCAGATTTTCGACTTCTGCAAATTTTGCATATGATAACCATATTACAGCGTCCCTAAATTCCTGTTTGTTTTCAGTGAACGGTTTAATTCGATTGATTGAGCGTCTGATAAGTTCAGGTAAAAGCGTGCTGTCAATCTCAACAATTTTTATTACACCTCTAGCTTCAAGTTCACAATAGTGAACATCAAATTGCTCCATTGCTTGCTGAACATCAGGTAGTGTAATAGTTAGAGGTTCAATATTGGGAACTTTATTATACTCCACCAAAGTCTCCTTTAGCTTTTTAATCTGTTCCTCTAATTTCCGTCTATACATTGCCTTAGCTTCTTCTAACACAACCCTAGATACGTATAACTCAAGTCCATTTTCTTCGCAAATCTTCACCAGTTTTTCATTGTATATTTTTTTTAAGAATGGGTCGTCATGAAAATTTGTTGTATCTAAAAATATATTCATAAATGCTCCTTTAACAACAATATTTTCTTTCGTAGGCGTTGATTTCTTTAATACTTTACCACTTATACACCTTGACTATATCGGCTAATTCTTCGAGGCTTATCAACGGTTTTCTATGTATCATTCGGTGGCAGTTACTACATAACATCGCAATATCTTCGATCTTTGTCTTTTCTCCTTCTTTCATTTCTGACACCATCTTTTTATGATGCGCTTCAATGAAGTCATCCCCCCTATCCCCATAAACTGTTTTGAAATCAAAATTACAGGCTTCACAGAATAAGCGACCATACTTACTTATAAACAATTGTTTTGCTTCCTTGATTAGTTTGGGATTCCTTTCGCGCTTCTTATGAAGCACAAATGCAATTTTCCCTTCTGGATACTCTTTTCCCTCATCTGCTCGAACATCACCATTTGCATCTTCATCTTGATGCTCATTAACATTAATTCCACTCAAAAACGAGATAATGGGCGTATATAAATTACGATCAGCTGGATGTTCGTCACAATCCTGTTTTATCAATTCAACAGCTTCAGCTACTGAAAGCCCCTTAAACAGACCCTTAAAGGCATTCTTCAAGCCTAAATGATGAAGGATACCCATGGCTTGATAACCCCTACTCCATTCTGGGTCAAGTTCTAAGGTATGCTCATCAATCCATCGGTGAGTATTCCCGCTGAAAAGATACTCATATACCACTTCATTTCTCTTTTGTTCACTATATGATAAGAACTCCCTTTTACGGGATACTGGCTCGGGAAGCGGGATTTCTCTTTCTCCCTGTAACGCATTATTCTTCCAATACTGTAACAGTTCCTCTGCCTGTGTAGTGTTGTGGGTTTGTTCCTCTTGTTCTAATTTTCTTTCAGCTGCCAAAAACTCTTCTAAGTTCTTATGTAACTCTATTGTTGTATCCTTTACCCATGGGTCTCCATTTGGTCTATCTTCTTTGTAGTGTACCATTGTAACAATGTTCATTTTAAATATTGAAGGGTCATGGTTAAGAAGCCACTTAAAAGCAGCATATTTTGCTTTTGTCAGACCATTGTAACTATCCTCAAAAATAACTGTATTTTTCCTTATCAAAGTGAGTTTATACTTTTTGTTACCATATTTCGCTGTAAGGATATAAAATTCCGTTTCTTCGCCTCTCCCCTTTACATACTTCTTCTTTGCAAGATTTTTATTATACCTACTTTCATCCATGAATCTTACCCCTTCATATGTGCTTTTGAAGTCGTTTTTCTATTACTTCCCCATCATTCAGTAATGTATCTGGAAAAACGTAACATGCTAATCCATGCTCATTTTCAAAATTTCGTTCTTAATAAACTTTTGTTTTCCAAAAGTATCAACCTCTTGCTTTCTTCACTCCATACGCTTATACAAAGTTACATATGGTTGTGTCCATGACTTACCATAAACTTTTGTTACAAGTTCTGTATGTTTCTGAGATGCACTTCCTTCAATATCATTTAAGTAATGCAAAAAATCTTCTCTACTTGCTTGAGAGAATATCTTTGTAGGAAAACCGATGTTATCAGTTAAAGGTTTTTCATTAAGATAGCTTGCAAACTCATTATCAATAAACATCGCATCACAATAGGGGAGAAGGGTTGAAATCATTTCAATATCATTCACGGTCCCCCTATTAGGCGGCTTCTTTCTGCCTGCGGCGGCTTTACGTGCAATCGATGCAAACAATGAAGCTGACAAATGTAAAAAAGGCAAGTTATCGAAATTGGCTGTTCTGAAATACTCTACGATTTTCGACAATTTCATTAAATCATCTTCCATTCCATGTTCATCCAATACTTTCAACATCATGTTGACATGCCTAACAGTTGAGGAAGGTAGAAGTGCTTCAAAATCCCCAAAATCTTCAAACTCAGGATTATTCCATAATTCATATAATTTCAGCTGGTGTTTAAAATACATATTGAGTGCGCCTCTGCCAAACGATTCAATTTCATTCTTGTACCAATAATTGAAGTTTGTATTCTTCGATTCACTCCATCCCCGAAATACACCCTCTATTTCAGAATAGGATTGATTTCTATGTTTTAGCAAGGCTTCAATGGCTTCAATATTTATCTCACGATTAACTGATACTACAAGCCTACTTGTCCATCCATTTAGGTTCCCATGTACAATTGATTCTATATCAAGATCAAGAGCAACAGAGTTTTCACCAACTAACCAGTTGGCGAAGTGATCGTATAATTGAAATTCTTTAATTGTTTCCTTGTCACAGAATGTTTTCCCATGGCTCAATAGCTCATACATTCTCTTTAGTTCCCGGTAGAAAGCCGTTACTTGAGATTCATTATCATGGTATTCAGAATCGGGACAGACTATTAACTGTAATTTGCACAATCTGTCTAATCTTTCAAATAGACGGAGCCAATATTCATCTATCCCCTTCTTATTAGCCTTTGTTTTTGGATTCAAAATTTTCATCATGTTACTTATTGCGAATTGGTCTAGGTAAATTACCTTTTTGTTTATTCTCGGAAGCACAAAGGACTCATGTGTTTCGTCCCCTTTCGGGTACAGACAATTCTTACATCTTCTACTGTAGGAGTTGTCATAGACTGATAATATGCCGTATGTTTCTTTATCACATTTCGGACAAGTTATATACGGACCTGTTACCATATCTCGCGAGTCAAAAAGAAAGTTGTTCAAAATATCTTCCCCCCCCATCCTATAAAGAGGTTTTTCTATATCATCTTAGGAATATTTTAGCACTATAAATTGGTAATCAGCCATGAATTTTCGTCATTTAAAGAACAAAACATCCAAGCTTAGGTGGATGCTTTGCTTACCTTCTCAAATTCACTGAACCTTCGATAAAAGGTGTTAGCATTCATTCGACTTTCTGCATTGCTTGAACCGCTGAAATTCGCCCCGTTCTTCCATTACTCATAAACTGATATGAAGATGACTTTAAGTATCCATATATACAAAAAGAGCATCTCCCAAAGGAATTGCAAAATTTAACCGCAAAAAGAATCCTTTTTCGTCAAACAACGTACTAATACTATACACATACAAGGCGGGGATTTCATGAACTATCTATTAATTGATAACAAAAAGAAAATAGTTATCTTCTCTATTATTTTTATTTTTTTGATTTCATTGTTGATTATTACATATAATTTTTCAAAGAAGGAAGACCCACGTTATACCTCATACTCTTGTAACCAATCAGGTTCTCTTTTCGACCAGTCATTGCTAAGTGATAAAAAAATCAAAGTGTTATCGGCTACGAGCTGGGAAGAAAGTATTAGCCCGTTTTCTTTAATTCTTGGTCAGATTACATCTATGAATAAAATTGCAAGTCTCGTCGATGAATCAAATAAGTTGGTTAGTTTAGCAAAACAAAAGAAATCAGATTTTGAAACCACTTTGCTGACTATTCCTAAAAATTCCTGCTACATATCAGTAAACATTGGGCAACTTTATCAAATAGACAGATCAGTTACTCAGTCACAATCCAGTAAAGTAGAAGTATATAAGTGGATTAAAAACTACAGAGACTATCTCTCTCGGGATTTCCACACAGCAAATACAGTTGTTATCTTGGATAATTTTGCTATACATACTCAAATAAATAGTTCAACAAGGAATAGTATAAGCGATTTTTCTAATCTAATATCAGGAATTAAAATAAAGATTACAGTATATGATCTCGATAATACTTTACCAGAAGTTATATAATTCCTATAGATTGCTTCTTTACCCTTAATCAAGCACAAGGCATACCTGATTGGTATTTAACTGGTTAATCAATAATAAACATAAATTACATAAAGAAAGAATGATTAGAATAACAGCTATCCATCTAATTATGGATGGCTGTTATTCATGATAATTTCTTTCAGTTCTTTAATAGAGTAAATAACCACTTCTCGGACTTTAAATTGATTCCCAAAACATAGCTGAACAGATATCTATAATCATCTACACATACCATTATTCGGGAACATTTTTATATTACCTCTCAAGTATGAATAACCTTCACTCACTCTTACAACCTCATCATCATAACCAATTACTAAGCAAACAGCATCCATTTCACCGCTTATGTATACATCAATAGCTTGTTGAAAGTAAATACAGTTCTGCAAGTCAGCATCAGTTCTTACTTCTATAAGTTTCACTTTTATTTCTCCTCCCTCAACAGCAAAAAAAGCACAACTAAATCAAGGACATTGTTATCCACGAAATAGCAGTGCTTCTGCTTTTTTAATATTTGTAATTAATATTACAGTATTTACCTCTTATGTTCAAGATTTGATTTTAGCGCAAAACACAGTTGAAGCCTGATAGGGTGCTAATGGTTTAAGGAGTGCTGAGATCACACAGTGCGTAACTATTTAATCATGTTCATCGTCATCATACATCGCTTCAATACTTGACCTCTGATACTCTTCACTCTGTAAGTGCATTGGTTCTATTCGATCATTATGATATTTCATTGTTACCAACCGATCTATTAGTTCATTCTTTGCTAACAAGCCTAAGACTTTATTCTGATCTACCAACTTCCTTTCTATTTTCCACATTAATCTTTCTATCGCAGTTAATCTTTCTTCATTATAGCTCAATGCTAAATTAACTTTGTCATTCAACGTACTAAAACTCTCTAAAAGCAGATCAAGCTTTTCTTGAATTATATATTCCTTGTTCAATATTCCCCTCACCCTATCTATACTTTATTCTGAAGCAAAACACCCTCAATTATTGCGAGATTCTTTACAGTACTTTGTAAAAAGTATTGCTCTTTACACAGCGAGCAAACAGCTCCTTCTACTGTAATTCCTAAAATTGACTCTTGATCTGGAAAGTCTAAAGGAATTAAAGCATTATGAACATCATCACAACCACATGAGCAACTCATTAGATTCACTAAATCCTCTTTGTAATCACTCTTTGAGTGTCTTTTCTTGAAAAGAGCATTACTACGAGCAATCTTTTGTTGATTCATATTCAAAAAATCTATTAAGTTTATCTCCTCAATGGGTTCAGGATATCTCTCTATATTTTTAATATCCAAAAGATTAACAGTAATCCTAATTACAGTGTTAAGTGAACTTCTCACTAAATTTGAATATCTAGCCTCCACCCATTCAATGGTCATCTTATTATCCTCGTTTACAATGACGAGGTTATTCATCGCATCCTGCGGATTTTTCCCAGCAATGTATTTTTCGAAACAAGAGACATTGACTTGGTTTAGAAGCTTGAATATTATTTCCAAACTATATTGGGCTTGCCTTTCTATACTTTCAGACATTTTACCGCTCCTTTATCTCAAATAATTATCGATTCTAATCATAGCCAAATTGTGAGTTAAACCATTTACTGTCCGTAATACTCGAGAAATTGTTCTTACAGTTGAATAAGGAGAATCTTTAACCTGGAATTGCCTTGGTTTCCTTAACTCATTATTGTGTCAGAAAAAAATATTTAAGATGTTCCATTGCCATTTGGTCGCCTTCATCAGCATAGTAAACTGCATTGCATCTAGTACAACAATCCTCTTGTATGGTAACAGATATGATTTTTGAGTCTTTTGATAAAAGGTATACTTCCAACTCAACATTCTCAATATTATCGGATTCACAAACTTCGCAGTAACTAACACTATGTACAACAACATTATTATTCCCTTCACAAGAGTAAGAGTTAATTATTTTATCTATTTCTTCTAACTGTTTCGTCTCTTTTCTGTTATAATACTTTTCCCCACACTTCGAACAAATAGCTGTAATTAATTTTGCACTTTTGAAGCGCTTGTTTTTTGTGATTAAAGGTAACTCTTCCTCTTGGTACAGTATCTCAGTACCATTACATTTCCAACAATACCGAACCTCCGATTTTTTGCCAACCAGCGCGCTTTGTCTACCTATAAAATCACCCAATCTCTTCTGATAATTCACCCTGTCTTTCACTGAACTCATGATTACCTTTTCCAAACTGAAAAGACTTCCATCTCTATAATCTCGTTTATTTTCACTCATTTTTTCCCGCTCCTTTTAAAAAATAGTCTCAATAAAATATCGATTCAATTTAGAATCTAAGAAACTCTAACAACTTTTAAACTTCCGAATGATGGATATCAATTAGTTCTCCACCTTCAACTAAAGCGATCTGTACTTGAGAAAAAGTCGTGAATAACCAGATGGTCTCATATTTGAAACTTGCTTCTCTGATAGTGAAACCCCTCCATATTAGTTTTCATTTGCTATGAGATCAAAATGCTACTACATTTAACTCTCCTCCTTTCAGCGAATGCCAAAAAAAGTACATGCCAATTTTTCGTATAAAAAAAGCAGGGTAGCTTAGTAGCTACCCTGCTTTTTAGAACCGTATGATATTGTCTCGAAATCTCGATATATATAGAAGTTCATATAGACTCTCCTCTTTCCCAAAGGAATTATTAAGTAATGTTACCACATCAAACGGCTTACTGTAAATTTATGCCAAAGAAAGTACTGTTTAGAAAGGAAGATCATTTAGCTCATCATATTCTTCTTCAATCGAAGAGTCATCATATAGATATTTTCCGCCTTTCTTTTCATATGTTGCCTGACTCATAACTTTCCGTACATCTACTTCTCTTTTTGAATTAGTAAATTGACTGCTGTTCAAAGCTCTATAGCCATTCGCTGGAATCTTCTTATCCTGAGGCAGAAAAGGCACATAGGTGTTGTGCGAATTGGTTATCATGTTATGCGCTTCTAAGGTTTTGATAACTTCTGAAAGCTTAGTACTCTTAATACCAGTGTCTTCAACTAGTTGTTCGATGGGACTAGTGTAAGCTCCTCGGAAGATTCCATTCTTACTCTTGATGAAAGAATACAAATAGAATCCAACAACTCCTATATCGCTGTGTTTCATACAAAATATAAATGTATTAATATCGATTTCAGTTGTATTGAAAGTATAATAAAAATACCCATCTTCTATACCTTCATTTTCACTCTCTTCATCGAAATATATAGCTCGAACAGGAAAGTTTACTTTTCTTGCACGCGGAAGTTTCACATCACTAGGTAAATCATCCTTAATATCCGACAGCATTTCCCAATAAACCTGAGAGTAATCTTTATTTCCAAGTATATCTTCTTCATACTTATATCTAATTGGGTAGTCACTTTCTTTTCTTACGTAGTTTAGTTTATTCAGCACCCCATCTTTTTTAGTGATATAACTAACACCCGCTGCACCTCTGCTGTCAGGCGAAATATTACAAATCTTATACATAACTAAGTCATCAATGAATTTCTCTGCAAAGTAGTCTTCATAATAAGTAAAACGAGCATACCTATACATATATGAAGCTAAATAAAGATAAGAAAAGGCAAATGCAATGTGGGTTGCATTTGCCTTTCGTGCTTTGAAGCCTTCACAATTAACTAAGTCATTAAAAATCTCATTGGGCATGTAAATTCGTTGTTTACTTTCTCTATCTACATCTAAAATCAATCTCAATTCTCTTTCATCATAGTAAGTGCCACTTTTAATAGCCAAACCAACCACCCCTATATATTCACTAATAACTATCTACTATCCATTATGGTATTGCTTCAGAGCTTCCTTTAACTTATCAGTCTTTTCAAACATCCAGAAGGGCTTACCTGTTTTATCGTGAAGGGCGTAACAAATAAAAGAAATTCCCTTGTCCATTTTAAGAAACTTGAATAAGGGAATTGAGTAACAGTAAAAATATTCTTTTGTTAATGTCTTACTCAAAATGAATCACTCTCCTCATTATCAATCCCGCTAATAATGTAATCTCGATATTGTTTTTCCTTTTCCTTGTGGAGGTTCACAATCTCGTTCTCATACATTGATAACATAGGAACTGATACCCCAATTTTAGATGCCAATTCTTTTAGTTTTATCTTTTGTTGCTTTCTTAACAACTGGTATCCTTGCCTTACACTAAACTCAAATTGCATTCTCTAACTCCCCCTCAAAAATGCCTTCTTAACTAATTAAGTGATGGCAGCTTAAAAAGTTAAGCGCTTTGGCAGGGATGTTGGTGTAAAATCAATTACGTGCGATTTGCGGTATATATGTAATATATAAATACATATGTATTAGATTTATTTATCTATAAATTTATATTTTATATATACCGTAAATCGTACATTTTAGAAATTTCACTTTCTATTACTACTTTTCTCGTATTTATATCGTGCGCTGTTACCTTACACACGCATACAGTGTTTTATATTATTTTAAAGGTTTAAACGGCTTTAAAATCTCTTTTAAAGGTAAACAATAAACTTGGTGTCAGCAGGGATGCTTGAATTTCTGTCGAATTACGATATAAAGACTCAGATATCGAGGTGTTATGGATTGGGGAAAATTACTAAATCTAAAAATGTTCAATATAGGAAGACACCAAATGCGAATTTAGACCACCTTATTCGTTCTGCGCCATTGCTTTCTTTGGCTGAATACCAACAAGCCAAAGTTGCTAAGAGACCTGAGAACTCAAATCCTCAAAATAAAGCAGCCATTGAGTTTAGAGATATTCATGGAGAAGATGTGTGGAGGACGTTTCGTAAGCCCGAGTTTCAACGAGCTACACATTACTGGAATGATGACAAGATAATAGACCTCTTAAGGAGTGTAATAAATGGTTACATAATACCGGGTGTGATTCTTTGGTATAACCACAAAACAGAGCAAGTTTTTGTTCTTGATGGGGCGCACCGTCTGAGTGTGATAAGGGCATGGGTTACAGACGATTGGGGCGATTCAATTAAAGCTAAGAAGCGGGGATTTGTAGAACCAAGCGAGATTAACGCCGCTAAAAGGATTAGGGAACGGGTGAACACTGAGATAGGTAGTTTTGCACATTGCCAAAATGTCGGTGAACTTTATAGTGAGTTAATTGATGAAGATAAGCTTCCAAAAGAACATATGTCGGAACAAGACTTTTTATTAGGTAAGTTTATTCGGAATGCACCATTTACCTTCCAAGTTCCAATACAGTGGGTTATTGGGGATTACAATGTAGCGGAACAATCATTTATCAAAATTAATATGGGTGGGCAACCACTTGACGATAAACAAAGAAAGTTTATTGAGTTTCGACGTTCTCCAGTAATTAGAGCGATCAATGGTGTTGCGACAAATGGAACAAATGATGCTTACTGGCTTGATTTTAAAGATGAATGTAAATTATTAAGCGAACAATTGTACGAAATTTTGTTTTCGAATTCATTAACTTCTAATGAAGATAAAAGTTTTCAATACCTTCCATTTTGTGTTGTAAGGAAGCAAAAGACCTTCGATCATATAGCTTTTTTACAAAACATTTTTACAGTTTCGTGGAAAGGTATTACTGGTGAGAGTAATATTACAGAATACATTTCTCGCTTAGCTGATGAAGGGGATGAAGCTGTAGTTGCTAATGAAACAAAGGAAGCCTTAAATAAAGTCTGCAAGATGTTTTCAAACATTAAAGGAAAAGAACCACAGAGTATGGGGATTCACCCTGGTGTATATTTTTATACATCTGCAGGAGAGTTTAGAGAGTTATATTTCTTGATTTTTTTGTCATATTTCTCTTATGGGAACCTACAATTGATTCGAGAAAAAAAATTAAGATTTACTAAGGCAAGGGATATGTTTGAAGAAGTGTGGGTGCAAATTAAGGACATTATGTTGAAGGAGTTTAGTCGGAAAGGTGCTGGCCCTGCAAGAATTACATTCGAACATATAAAATACATTGAAAATCTACTTGACGTTGTAGAGTATTGCAAATTGAATGATCTTAACGCCACTGACGCTATAACTATGTATATTGATAAGCTAAAGGTTGTTAATATCGATGATATTGACGTAACCCATGATGGCGAACAATCAAAGCCATTTACAAAACAAGTGAAATTGCAAAGGAAATTCATAGATGAATTTAACTCATCAACTAGGTGTGGTATTTGTGGAGGACGTGTTAGTTTTGATTCGATACAATACGATCATATCGAACAGCGCTCTAGGGGGGGAGGGAATTCGGTAGCAAATTCAAGGACGACTCATCCTTTTTGTAACAGAAATCGAGATTTGTTGGAACAAGAGGGAATAAGAATTGTGGTGAAAGAAGAAATAATACTCCCAACAACAGTGAGTCCTGATTCAACAGTAGCCCAACTTATTTTTGACTTTTAGAACTTCACTAACTAGGAGCCGAACCCTTTGGGAGTTCGGCTTTTCTTTATGATGGTTCTTTAGTTACTTCATCCAGAATTAAAGTATAGTTATTAGTCCGAATTTACTCTCTTGTTTCTGAATTTGCCATCTTGAACAGTGCGTGAGTCGTTACAATGTCTTTTCCTTTTCCTAACAGTCGATGTAAGTCTTCCAGTTTAGTGTCACCCTTAATCGATTTTGGTTCGTGAAACTCCCTTGAATGGACAGACTGCTGTACCTTGTGACCTCATCTAGAAATGGTGTTACGTAAATAAATTTATGGGACTCATCGCTCATATCGTTCATATACTGAATAGCCCAAGAAGTCTTACCATAGCCGCATGGAGGGTCAATTACGTTTACCGTTGTCATTTTACATTTCTCCCTTTATGAATTGTTTTAGTTTTGTTTTAAGCTCATGTGAAATTACATACGACTCATCGTGAAGCCATCTAGATAAATGCTCCCTTGAAACTCCTACACTACGAGCAATGAAGGTAGTAGGCGTTCCAAACTTCTGCTGTAATTTGAACAGTGCTTCTCGCAATTGCTTGTCATTCATACAAATCATCTCCCTTTCATGTCTTTGTTGAACCTGTGATATGACCAGCAAAATAAAAACCCTCCGATTTCCCGGAGGGTGGTTCACTTTATATAGTGTCATGTAAACGTTTATTTCAATTTGCGGCTTTAAAATAGCTTTTAAAATTTTATACCTTTTAAAGGGTTTCAAAGTACTCTAAAATCATTTCAAAGTACTTAAAAGCTTTGAAAGCTTTAAAACCTTTAAAATTGATGTATCCCCTTTTGTATCGTCGTTTTTCTAATTAGAGAATTGGCATGTGCTTGATTGGGGTAAGCTATTTTTGTGGTATAATTATTAAAGAGCCGAAGTGTATGCGAACACTCCGACTCCGCACATGATCTTACCGCGTAAAAGACGGTTGGCTGTGTGATAAGGTGACGATCAGAAAAGGTAGACCGCTATCCTTCCACGGGACGGTCTACTTTTTCTTTAAGTAGAGGAATCTAGCTGTTGCAATGAGTTAGATTTTCTCGGTCCTGTTTTAGTGATGCCGAAGCTGTTTTAACTTACTGAGAAGATCAATTGACTTATGTTATTTCTAAATAATTCGGAATGGTAAGATAATACCATTCTTTTACACAATTAATTTAGATCAATTCTTGTCCCTACGATTTTGACACCAGTTGATGTGACTTCGATGTAGTTGCTTGCATTCGCCTCTAATCTAATTGTGTGACCATTGGTGTATAGTTTAATACCGGCACCAACAGACTCAAGTTCAGCGCCCCAATTTCCAGTACCAACATCGTTATTCATCCAAAACCTTCTTGTGTATCCTCCGGGAGCTTTGTAATCAAACTTGAAAGCATCATGATCTTTTCTTATGAAACCAACTTCATTATCAGAAGTTAAGCTACTACCAATACCCAACTTAATAACAGCATGACCATCATGCCCCTCTCCTTCAATGTGGAAACTTAATTTTTCCAAGTCTGTAGTAATATCACCAATACCAGTATAAAATTTAAAGAAATTTTCTTTGATGTGAATATAGTCCTGAGCTTGATTACCGTTCATCGTTCTAACTTCGTTTACTGCGAGCTTCGATATGAATGAACCATCTGGAAGCTCAATCGGATCAATATCGTCGTCAGATATAATCAAACGTTTAGCTCTCAGCGTTCCGTCATTATGAATCCAAAATCGAGGTTCGCCATTAACATCAATAGCGATACCCTCATTTGCATTCAGTCTAATTTGCTCACCATTTTGACCATTGATCGTAATTCCATCTTCCCAATCGAGGATAATCGCATCACCAAGCTTACCATCAAGAATCCGAAGTCTTCTTGTGCTTAACTCATCAGCAAAGAGATTTCCGTCGAGATCGACGTAGAATCTTTTCTCCCATAGAGGAGAGCCAGCAGTGCCAACGTTCTTTTCGATCTTGATGCCCTCTGTAGCATTCAGTGTTGTTCGATTCATCATGTTACCTCTCGTAACAACAATACCATTCTCAGCGTCAATAACAGTGTTGTTATAGTTTCTGCCCAACTGCAAAGAAGACTTCTCTAGGAAGTCTGCAAGTTTCGCTCTGGCGCTCTCATAAGACAGATAGAAGTTTTCCCACTTCTGATGGAACTCCAATCTTGTTGAGCCAAGATCGTTACGAATATGAGTTGTTCTATTCATGTCTGCAAACACAGGAGCCATATAAGTGGTCAATGCGTTATACGAAGAAGTCAGATCATTTCCTGCGGCTTGCAATTGATTTCTTGCATCATCCAATCCGTAGTAGGAAGAATCCCTGTCATTATAAATAGTGTTTACATAGTCGTTAATTTGCTCTTTTAGGGTCACGTATTGTTTTGTAATGCTCTTATAGTTGTTGGCTAAAGTGATCTTTTCGGTAGACACAATTACATCGTCTATGATGATCGAATCAAGTACAGAGAAGTCGAAGTTAAGTGCGTCAGCATCAAGAAGAACATTTCCAGCCTTAGTTTCAATGCGTAAGCGTTTTGCCACTAAGTCTTCTGCAATGAGTGTTCCATCTTCATATGTCGAATTACCAATCGAAGCATAAACCTTGTTCACCCATCTGTTCTTCTCCCATTTTTGCAATGCCAAACCATTCGTAGCATTCAATACAGAGCGGTACTTTCCATCGTTTCGCAAAGCAATAAAGCCATACTCGCCAATAACAACGTTATTGTAGAATTGACCCATATTCAGGCCAGAATAGAACTGAGCGTCCTCTATTTTGTTGCGAAGGTTCTTCTCTTCGTCATAATAGGTCTTAAATTTCAAGATGAATTCTGCTCGATCTGGAATCTCACTCGTTTGCTCTGTTTTAGGAGAATTTACGTTAATGTTTAGTGGTGTTTGTGTCACAATCTCGATGTACTGAGACATATAGTTCAGCAGATCAAAATATGCGTTTGTGAGTGGAGTTGTTGAGTAAAGATCGATGGTGCTTGGTGATTTGGAGAAAAACTGTGCATCCATATCAAATATGTCGTCGCGCTGAGAACGTTTGTATTCATCAGCTTGTTCAAGCATTCTGTGGTAGCCAGCTTCGATCTTGTACAGTTCTGTGATAACTTGCATCTTCTCCAGTGTAGTCAGCTTGTTGTCCATAACGATATCTTTGAAATCGCCAATGTCCAAATAATTGTTCTCTGCATCCAGAATGGTTTTGCCAATATCATTGACGATCTTAATGTTCTCGGCAACGAGATCATGGGTGTACAGTGTCCCATCACTTGGGTCTGCCCACATGATCTTTTCCCATCCGTCAGGGTGGCTTCTCAGATCACTTGTTGCTCTATCGATCACGAAACCTTCTCTATCGTCAACTTTCACTCTTGTAATATCATTGAACGACCTGAGTCCGAATACATCAGGATTTTCGTCAACCAAACCGAGCTTCATTACCAATGTTCCGTTGCGGTCGAAGATTTCACCTTTTGATCCTTGAAACTTGAGAACTCCATCTTCATCTTCCAGGGCAAGATTCGTACCCATAAAAACTTTTCCGTAGATTCGCTCACCAACGACACAGTGCTTCTGCTGTTTATGATAAAAATCTTCGAGAACGTCGATGCTGAATATCCTCATATCAGTTGGCTCTACAATCTGATGCGTTAAATGCAACTGCACACCATCCTTACTAACTCTATACACATACAGCCTTCCACCAATACCCTCAAAACTTATTTGATTATAAGTATCCTTATATATACTCTCCAATTTATTCCCTTGCATTAGATACTTATACGAGATTTCATGAGCTTCTTTTGTACGAATACCGGCTGAAATAATATTCACCGCGCCCACAGGCAAATCAGTAATAACAACTGGATTAAAATCATTATAAGGAGATAGCTGAGTTACTCGGGTTTGCTCTCCAACATACTCTGCGATAACAATATCTATTGCTTCATTTGTATAACTTTGATATATCAAATTACGTATTGAGTCTATATTTCTGTCTTTTTGTAACCTATACGCTTCCATAAGTTTGTAGCAGTAGTCTAACTCACCACTACAAAAAATAATAGAATTATCAACACGGAATAGCTTCTGGGCTGCTGTTCCTGCATCCCTATATATCACTCCACCGATTGTTACTGAGACCGCAGAATCCGCAGAAATAAAAACTCTCTCTCTTGTCTGAAACACTAAAGCATTGCTCAAAATTATCACTCCTTGAAAGAAAATAAAGCCACGATCATGGAAGCTCGTGGATTTTGCCACTTATTAATGTCATTGATTGTCATCATCCTCATCTATTACTACCTCACAAATAGCTACAATAAGATTCCATCAATTTTGTGTTTCCCGTTGTCAATCGACAGTTCCTTTAGTAAGTAATTTAATTTTAGTCTTTAATTCATCAGAAATTAGATACGAATCATTGTTCAGCCATCTGGATATATGTTCTCTCGACACCCCACATTTATTTGCAATAAAGGCAATTGGCGTTCCGTACCTGTTCTGAATCTCAAATACTGATGCTCGCAATTCTTGGTCATTCATCCCTATCATCTCTCCTCTTTGACTTTATGATGCTGTGATGTATCCAACAAAAAATAAAACCTTCGAGATATCTTCTCGAAGGTGGCTCACTACTAATACTGATTAATAGGGATACAGTTCTATCACTTTGGCAGGGAACGAGTTTTCTAGGTTTGAAAGGTTTCAAACTCGTTAAAAGTTCTTTTAAGCCTTATAAAAGGTTTTAAACCCTTTAAATCTTCCTCAATCTTCTCAATATCTCAGATGAGTAATAGCGCACAGTATGAATTATTAAGAATAATCAATAAAGGGTAGCCGATAGGCTACCCTTTTAAAAATGAAAATCCTAAAAGTAAGGAATTTTGCACGCTTTATAATTTGATAGTATATTTATAATATATACTTATTTATAGTATATATATATTTATTCTATTTATAAAGGGGGCAAAATTCCTCACTTTTAGATTTTTTACTTTTCAGATACCAAAGAAAGTACCCTCCATCAAATCTAAGCCCCTAAACGTCGCCTCAGATCAATTTCATCCCTTAACAATCCAATTACTCTACTTGCATCCTATGAGAGCGTGCAAACCCATTTCCGTTTATCTGGGAGCCTATTAGACTCAAACTCACCTTCATGGTCTGCTGTCGTCACAGTGAATAATATTTTTGCGTCTTGTTACTCAGTGTGATCTTTGTACTTTGAATTACACCTAATTTTTCAAGTTTAACTATATAGGACTTAATAGTTCTTTCACTACACCCCACCATTTTAGCAAGTTCTTCGTTTGTTATTCTGTATTTGGAAAATTTGTCACACATCATACTGATGTAACCATATATATACAGACCAACATGTCCAAGTTTTTTGTCAGAAATTATTTTGATGAAATTTTTCACATCTATTCTATGTGTGTTTTGAAAAGAGTAAAATGTCCCTGTAAAGTCTTCCCCATCAAATCTTGCCATACCTTTAATTGGCTCTTTAACACAAAATCTCGGGCTATGATTCATTTCTAAATCTGGTATCTTCTTTCGCAATTCTTTTATGAGTCCAAATTCCAAAATATCATCATCCATATAGTAAGATATTGGATAATCAGTCGTTGTCTTTGTGTAGTTCATACTATCCAATACCCCCTCAGACTTTGTTATGTAAGACACAGCGGACTTATCTGATGTAAAAACATTAATTATATTCTGTTGACTGTACTGGTCTGTCTTCCCACCATAAAGAGCATTTCTATATATATAACAAGTCAAATAATAATACGCATACGCAAAACACTTGTGGTTAAAGCTTTTAAATTCAGCTTTAGACAAGTCTTCAAATATTTCATTTGGCATTTGGACATTAACACATTCACTCACATTGAGCCATTGTTCCAAGCACCCTTTATCCATGGCGTATCTTCCTTTCGAAATGCGATTATATTCGTTAGTATGAAGATGCTGTTTAAAAGAACTAATCGAAGAGGTGTCACAGAACCATTGTAATTTATTAGAGAAGTTAGATAACTAAACAGGAGACACAGAAAGTCTTGACCCCCTATCTAAACCAAGGCAAGGGACACCAGTGAAGTTATACTACATCTACGAGAGAGCCTTATCGTGGCTACGAAAGAGGTTTTAGATAACGAACGGCTCGTAGATCGAGGTCGGATTACTGTGAGTATGTGTTCGGCAGTTGTGAATTGAAAGAATTTGGATTTAATCTGTAAACCATCCCCCTTGCCCATGTCAAGTCTTTTCACATAATTTCCGTTATGTGAAAATTGATGTGATCTTTCTCGTGTGGCTTCACATGACTAGAACAAAGAGTGAAGTACGAAATAAGACTGCCCTGCCGCGTACATCTTTTAAAATGTTTTAAATTGTTTGAAAGCTTTTAAATATCACACATGACTTACGTATTCGTTGATACCTCTTCGTATCGTAAAATATAATTAGTCACTTGCTGGGGGCATATAATCTCACTTTGATATAACAGCAAACAATTTATCTTCCTATTATAGCTATACAGAGCTAAGATAAAAACACACGCACCGCATAAAAAGCCATGATTGCCAATTCGAGAGAATAAATGGTGTTTTCGACTCTTTTAGAAGTGAGAGTTAGTACCCTGCTTCAATCCCAACCAACAAATCTGGTTGGGATTTTTTACAGTACAAAGAGACGAAACAATATTTCACGCAGCTTACCAGGGTGCAAAATGTGTCCTGTAGCATTAATACAATTCGTAATCTACGTAAATTCAGATGTTCCCAACAAAATTATTGGACTTATTGTGGAGGTGGGCTGCATTATTAGCATCAATGCATAGTGAAGTATTATAATTCAAATGATTCGAATGCAGTAAAGGATTTACATGTCCAAGAATGATCTGCCTCAAACTCTCGCATAATACTTTCCATAATATTTATATATTAATTTTAGATACAGATTTATGTTCTAACATAAAACATGTCTATGACAATACTACAGCTTTTTTTCTTGAAAATACGTTGGTTTTTGAGACTATTATCCTTATACACATTGTTTTTTCATTGCAGACTAGATATCCTTATATTCACATTATAATAAAGGAGCTCATGCACAGTGGATACAATAGTTCAACAAAAAGGTACATTTTTTTGGGCTGATGCACCTCAAGAATCCTTCAAGGGAAGTTTTAGTTTTTCACAAGAGAGTGGAGGAGTTTTAGAAATCGAAGGAGTCTTCTCTCAGTCCGAAAAGTATCAATTAAATTCTTTCGTTATTCTCGGTCAATTAAAAGATGGTACTCTAATAACGTTGCTAGATTGCTTCGTGATAAGTTATCCTTTAATTATAACTGAGAACAGTACTAGTAAGTATTACTCTAACTTTATTATTGAAGGAAAACATTTCAATTCCAGAGTAGAAGTACAAATAAACTCTCTAGAAATAGAGTATTCAAACTTAAATGATTGGATTATGAAGAATGGATTTAAAATTGAACACAACGACAAAGAAAAATCAGTTGTAATTAATTACGTATTACCTGAACTTATAGAAGTCCTTAAAACGGAAAAGTATCGTCTATCCCTCGCCTTTAGTGCATCAACACCTACTATATATGTTGTACAACGTGAAGCCCGCATTGTACAAAAAACCTCCCTTCTTATAGAATCAGATTCTTTAAGTTTAGAAGATTACCTAAATCTTAGCTTTGATATTGAGAGTTTTCTAACACTTTCAATGATTACAAAAAGGAAATTAGCTTACCCAACCAAAATGACTGGTAAATCCAATGACACTCAAATTCAACTTTATTTTAGACTTTCAAGTAGAGATGACATAGAAATTAGCTTTTATGATATGCTTTTCACTTATCCAGAGGTACAAGATAAGTTCACTCAGTTAATTTCAAATTGGCTAGAAAAAGGTACAATTTTGAAACCTGTATATAGTCTTTTCTTAGAACTTGTACAACGACCGCAACTTATACTTGAAAAGAAATTTCTAAATATTATCAATGCTCTAGAAGTTTTTCATAGACGTACTAAGGAAGGCACTGAAATCTCAAAAGAGGATCATAAGAAACGCTTAGATACAATTTTCGAGACGCTTAGTGATAACGAGCATCTAGAATGGTTAAAAGGAAAACTTCATTTCAGTAATGAAATCTCTTTGAAAAATCGACTTCATCAATTGCTAACTGAGTTTCCATTAATCGAAGAGTATTTAGGCGAAAGAAAATCTAGTTTTGTTTCAAGTGTAGTTAATACACGAAATTTTTATACTCATTATGACATTAAATCAGAGAAAAAGGCTTTAAAAGGAAAAAATTTACATAATACCACGCAAGAACTAAAAATCCTTACGTTAGCTTGCTTACTAAGAGAAATTGGCTTTGATGAGACATCAGTTAATAATCTAATAATTAAATATTCTAGAAGCATAGGTATCAAGCTGAAGATTGTTCGTGAAGAAGATTATTTAAAGAATATTTCAGATCGCTTGTCCGAACCACTTGAATAATTGTTTCTTCTCAAGACCAAGTATTAAGTAGATGTTTCTGTAACAGATAAATGGACGCAATCAATAGAATGATGAAGTGATTGCAATTAGCCACAAGGGAACCCTTGTGGCTTGCATAGTTACTTACTTTAGATATTCAAGTTATTTAAAGGATTAAACTTATCATTCTGCTCTCTTAGCTCATTCCCCCACATTGCCACATATCGCATCGTTACAGATATATTTTGATGCCTCATCAGCTTTTGAATTGCAAATGCACTCATTCCTGACATGGAATAACCTGAAGTATTCTTAATCAGTTTCCCTATTCATCTACTAACAATCGCTTTCTGAAGACTCATAAATGATCTATAAGTTCATTAACGGGCTGGTTGTCTTTGCCAACTCAAGTATCTGCTCATCTTGTATCGACTGCAGATAGCGATTTGTAATAATTGTTGACTCATGGCCTAACAATCTACTAAGGCTGTAAACATCTAAACCCAATCTTAATTGTTTTTGAGCATAATAATGTCTTAGTGTATGAGGACTGCAGCGAATATGCTCACGAATATTGGCTTCTTCACCTGCTTTTTTGACTATCACTTCGATGGCTGTAACGGTTAAAATCCTACCATTTTGAGACAAGAAAAAATTCGAATCCGTCATCAACTTATCTTTGAAGTACGCTTCCTTCACTCGCTCGTATTTAATGATGTACTTTTTAAGAAAAGGTGAAATGTACAAATTTCTGTCTTTGTTTCCTTTCCCGTGTATCTTTATAACACTATCTCTCACATCAAGGGTACCCAGATTACAAAGTTCCAGATTCCTGATTCCTAAATCTACAAAGAACATCAGAATCAACTTGTTTCGTAAACTCAAATAATAATCACCCTTGAATGCACCGATCATTCTCTTCACTTCATCATCATTGAATGTTTGAATAAGAACTTTGGGTTGCTTCAACCACTTTAACCCCAAAACGGGATTTCTTTTCTCAGCAATATAGCCTTCCTCCACATTAAACTTGAAAAATGAACGGATATTCTTTTGAATCCCATTAATATATGATTCAGACAACCCTTTTTTCTTCAAGTTCATAAGATAAGCTTTAATGTGCGATGTACTAACTTCCTCGATTTCCGTAACTGCAAATTCGTTACACAAGAAATTTAGGAAAGCTCTATTGTTATTGCGATAACCTTTGATAGTGCGAACACTATAATTCTTGATCTCCAGATCAAACAAAAACTCTTTGTAAACATCTTCTAATAACATAAAAACTCACTCCTTGTATAGATATTCCATACAAAAAGTGAGTTTAAAATACACCATTCTCATTAATTCAGACTCAAAACGTACATCATTATAAAATCCACCAAGCAAAGAAATGTATATCCTCACTTCTTGAAACAATTGGCTGTTTTAAGAACAACTTTCCGTTTCATGGCTAGAGAAATGGCTAGTTATCGACTATTCCTCAAACTCCACGTTGTGATAAACTTGCTGAACATCCTCAAGGTCTTCCAGTGCATCGATCAGCTTCTCGAACTGAGCCTGTCCTTCTTCCGGCAGGGACACAAAATTCTGTGCCAGCATCGTCAGCTCGGCAACGGTAAAGTCCGTTATGCCAGCAGCTTTGAATGCTTCCTGAACCGCATGGAACTGATCCGGTTCAGCGTAGACGATCACAGCTTCTTCCTCTTCCAAGATGTCGCGGACATCCAGGTCGGCTTCGAGCAGCAGATCCATGACTTCCTCCGCCGTCTTTCCTTCCACTCCGATGACGGCGGTTGGATCAAACATATAGGACACCGAACCGCTGACGCCCATATTGCCCCCGTTCTTGTTAAAGGCAGAGCGCACGGCAGGCGCCGTCCGATTGACGTTGTTTGTCAATGCATCGACGATGATCATCGATCCGTTCGGACCAAAGCCTTCATAACGAAGCTCTTCATAGTTCTCGTCCCCGCTGCCCTTGGCTTTATCCAGGGCGCGGTCAATAATCGCTTTCGGTACATTGTATGTTTTGGCACGCTCTAGAACAACCTTCAGCGCACGGTTGGATTCAGGATCCGGCTCGCCTTTTTTGGCGGCAACATAAATTTCCACACCGAATTTCGCGTATACGCGACTTGTATTAGCATCCTTGGATGCTTTCTTTTCCTTAATATTATTCCATTTACGGCCCATACGTTTCGACTCTCTTTCATCATTGAATCTGAAGCCGGTATTCAATAAATACCCCTGTCCATTATATCTCTATTAAGTCCCTTGAACAAGGTTAAGAGCGTAGATCCGGAAAATAGACACATACCCGTAATAATCATCAGGTTCGAAGGCACTTCAAGCGCATGAACCGATGCGGGAAGTGCCTTTTTGGCGAGCGATTTAAAGGCATCACAAAATTTTTATTGATTATTTATAGACATAATATTATTATGTCTATGTATCAACCAACGAAATGCGCATTCGCTTGTTTTTACGATGTCCGGCCTGCACGATGCAGATCACGAAAGGAGAATCATTCATGATGCTTAACAACCCGTATGTCCGAACCGTTGTGTTCTCACGCGTACTCTTGAACCTCGGCATTTGGGTTCGCAACTTCGCCATTCTGTTATACGTTACGGACATGACAGGCAATAATCCTGTGTATGTATCTCTCATATCCGTAGCCGAATTTGCCCCTATTTTCTTGTTTGCCTTCATCGGCGGTACTTTCGCGGACCGCTGGCGTCCTAAACGTACCATGGTCCGTTCGGATGTTTTGTCCGCGTTATCGGCATTTCTCGTGCTGATCGCCGTTCATAACGGGTCGTGGCAGGCATTGCTGGTACTCACGTTCTTCTCTGCCACCGTGTCACAATTTTCCCAGCCCTCGGCGATGAAGCTGTTCAAACAGCATGTGCCCGCTGAACAGCTGCAATCCGTAATGGCCATGTTTCAATCCATGGTTGCCTTCTTTACGGTCATCGGCCCGATCGCAGGCGCATTTGTATACCAGAAGTACGGCATTGAAATATCGCTGATCGCCACAGGCGCCCTATTTCTGGGTTCTGGCTTGATTCTGACTTTACTGCCTCGCGATATGCTGGAAGAGACACAATCCAAGCACCAGAATCTCCAGCAAGAACTTATCGAAGGCCTTCGTTATGTATGGAGTAATCAAACGCTCCGAACACTAGGTGCGACCTTCGCCGCCGCTGGCCTGGCATCGGGACTTATCCAGCCGCTCGCGATTTTTGTGACGATTGAGAACCTCGGGCAGGATAAATCATTTTTGCAATGGCTGTTAACCGTCAATGGGGCGGCGATGCTTGTCGGAGGGGGATTCGTCATGGCATTTGCCAAGAAAATAACCCCTCAAACCTTACTGGCTCTCGGTCTGACCGTTAGTGCTATCGGAAACCTCGGTATCGGCTGGTCAACAAACATCATGTTTACGCTGCTGCTTTTGGTGCTTAACGGATTCTTTTATCCCTCCATCCACATTGGAATCAACACCCTGATCCTAAACAATGCGAAAGGGCCGTATATTGGTCGGGTGGGCGGCGCCCTTACCCCGATCTTTATGGGCATGATGGTGCTGGGCATGTCGCTGGGGGGATTGCTCAAAGACCAGCTGTCCTTGTTCTTCGTCTATGCGGCCAGTGCACTCTTGCTCCTCACAGGATCGGCGTTGCTGATCCCATTATTTAAAAAGAAAACGAGCACCGCCGGCGTATTGGAGCAATGAGTACAAAAAGAGCCGCCTCTCATTACAAGAGGCGGCTCTTTGGTTTGAATTATGGAGCGAGACGGACAATGAGGCAACACGAACATAACAAACCGGAGCTCTTCTTTAAGAAGAACTCCGGTTTGTTAATAACTGTGTAGAATTACGCGTGAAATTGTTGACCGTCCAGTACTTCCTTCACGTAACCGGCGCGGATAACATAATCGCCCAAGCGCTCGCCGATCTCGCGTTCTTGTGCGTACTGCTTCATAATCTGGCGAAGGGAGTCCAGAATCTCAGCCTCCCCGATGTTCTCTTTATAAAGCTTGTTCAGCCGGTGTCCGGAAAATCCGCCGCCCAGGTACATGTTGTATTTGCCTGGTGCCTTGCCGATAAACGCGATTTCGGCCAGCATCGGTCTGGCACAGCCGTTCGGGCATCCTGTCATTCGAATGACGATGTCCTCTTCGCTCAGTCCGTTCTCTTCCAGGATCGGATCGATTTTATCCAATAGCGTCGGCAAATATCGCTCGGATTCGGCCATGGCTAACCCACAAGTCGGCAAGGCTACGCATGCCATGGAATTTCTGCGCAGCGCAGTATAATGATGGCCGTCCGTCAGCCCGTAACGCTTGATGAGTTCTTCAATCTTCTTCTTTTTGTGGCTGCTGATATTGGCAATGATCAGATTCTGATTGGCCGTCAATCGAAAATCGCCGTTATGGATTTGGGCGATTTCGCGAAGACCCGTCATCAGCAGGTAATCGGCCTCGTCTTTCACGCGCCCGTTCTGGATGAACAGCGTGAAATGCCATTTGCCGTTGCTGCCTTTTACCCAGCCGTAACGATCGCCGTTATGGTCGAAATGGAACGGCTTTGCCTCCTCCAGCTTCCATCCCAGACGGCTGGTCAGTTCGTTAAGGAACCAATCGATGCCGCGGTCATCAATCGTATATTTGAAACGGGCATGCTTGCGCACTGCGCGGTCTCCGTAATCACGCTGAATCGTCACCGTTTTCTCGGCCAAGTCCACGATCTGCTCGGGTTTGCAGAATCCAATGACTTTCCCCACTTGAGGATAGGTTAGCGGATCACCGTGCGTCATTCCCATGCCGCCGCCTACCGAGACGTTAAAGCCTTTTAATTTGCCGTCCTCCACGATCGCTATGAAGCCAAGGTCCTGGGAATACACATCGACATCGTTGGAAGGCGGAACAGCCATCCCAATCTTGAATTTCCGCGGCAGGTACACCGGGCCATAGATCGGCTCTTGTTCCTCTCCATTCTGCGTGCTGTCCACGATCTTCTCGCCGTCCAGCCAAATCTCATGATACGCACGCGAACGCGGATCGAGATGGCTGCTGAGCATGCGTGCCCATTCGTATACCTCCGAATGAATTTCGGATTGATTGGGGTTCGGATTGCACATGACATTACGGTTAACGTCACCGCATGCGGCCAGCGTGCTAAGCATGGCTTCATTGACTTCTTTAATGGTGCTCTTCATATTCCACTTCAATACACCGTGAAGCTGGAAGGATTGACGCGTTGTCAATCGAATCGTGCCGTTTGCATACTTCTGGGCTACGCGGTCCATCATCAGCCATTGCTCCGGCGTCACGACACCGCCCGCTGCGCGTACGCGCAGCATGAACTGATAAGCAGGCTCCAGCTTTTGTTTATGCCGTTCGTTTCGCAAGTCCCGGTCGTCCTGCATATAGCTGCCGTGGAATTTCATCAGGCGGTTATCGTCTTCGGGAATCGATGCCGTAATGCGATCCTCTAATGTTTCTACAAGACTGCCCC
>Ga0209784_100239_pt1 | contig 35988 bp, 35 predicted proteins | sample AraplaCvi_mLB_r2_2_FD_184284 | JGI IMG/M metagenome (GOLD analysis project Ga0209784, IMG submission 184284) | Arabidopsis root microbial communities from North Carolina, USA - plate scrape CL_Cvi_mLB_r2 (SPAdes) (version 2) | ecosystem: Host-associated > Plants > Roots > Endosphere | place: USA...
TAGTGAGTGAGCTAACATACAGCTCACTCCTTTTTGCTTTGCTAAAAAATATTGACATTACTATATTTCACCATTTCACCGAAAAATGTTTGAATGTTTATTCTTTATATCCCGAGCATTGGTAGATGCTTTCGAGTATGGTAAGTGAGAGCCAATGCAATACATTGTTTTAATTCAGCTACTGTATTTCATCATTCACAGCAATTCCAATTGCTCGATTTACGCCTGAATCTCTAAAATGGTTCCCGATTAGTGGAGGTTTTTCCAAAGAAGCACTGAAAATTGGCTGAGGGATTGTCCTTGGCATGTTTCTCATTGGAGGGCGGCTTTAATGGAGGAAATATTCTTTCCGTCGTTTCGATAGTTCCATCCGTCGCTCTGGCGATTCTTTCCGTCACTTCGGCGGGTTCTTTCGTTCGCGATCATAGAAATGATCAAACTTTTTATAGAATGACAATAAAATATAGAAAAAGCATGTTTTGATTATTCCTTTTTTAAAACATGCTCTTTCTTTTTGCTTAACAAGGCATAGGTATTAATTTGATTAATCTTTATTTTAAATTTATACAAACGACTTTTAATAAGTTATTGTGGAAATTTAAAATTAATCTTACGTTCTTTTTTATCCCAAATAAGGTGGGCATTAAAAGTTTTTTCGCCTTTTTGAAATCCTTTTATCAAGTCTGTTTCACCAGCTGCTAAGAGTTTTTTCATATTCGATTGTGAAATAGTTTTTCTTAAAAGTTTCTTTGAAACCGAGAATTTACAATTTGCTGTTTTATAATTTGAACAACCGTAAAAAGTGCCATGATCTATGATTGATCCTTCGCAAAGGATACATTTCCCAACAACTGTTTTTCTTTTAGTATATTTTTTAGTATACGGATTATTTGCAGTAATTTTATCGACTGCATTTTGATTAAATGCCCATTCCTTTTCACGCTTGTTAGCATCTGAAATCAATTTGTCAGCAAGCTTTTTTACTTGTTCCATAAATGCTTTAGGAGAAGCGTTGCCTTCACCTATCTCAGATAGTCGTTGCTCCCATTTGGCTGTCATGGAAGGGGACGTTAAGATACTTTCACCAAGTGCCTCAATGAGTAACATTCCTTTAGCCGTTGCGAAGACTTGGTTTTTCTTAACTTCGATATAGTTTCGATCTTTTAATGTACCAATAATTCCAGCGCGTGTAGCTTCAGTACCTAATCCTTCCGTTTTCGATAGGACCTTTTCTAGCTCAGCATCTTCTAAATGTTTACCCGCTGTTTTCATTACGGTAATCAAATTTCCTTCAGAAAAACGATTTGGTGGCTGGGTTTCACCTTTTTTTACGTTCGCTTTCGCAACGATACCTTGCTCATTTTCATGTAATAGGGGGAGCAGTTCATCTTTGTCTGTAGGTGAGTTATCTTTAGAATGATAAATAACCTTACGCCAACCTTCTTCTATTAGCACTTTGCCCTTAGAGATGAACTCTGCACGTTTATCAACAAGTGAATGAATCGTTGTGTAAGAAAATATGGCATTGTTGTAATGTGCTGCAATGACTTGTCTTGCAATTAAATCATATATTTTTTCTTCTTCTGGACTTAGCATTGCTACGTCTGGTATTTGCTCGGTAACAATAATTGCATGGTGATCGGTTACTTTTTTTTCATTCACAAATCTTTTATTATTCATAATTGAACTTGTCGGAGGCGGAAGAAGACCTTTGTATTTATCAATTTTACTTAAATGCTCTAGTATCTTTGGTAGTGTTTTGGCTTCTTCATTCGTTAAAAACTGTGAATCAGATCTTGGATAGGAAACAACGCCCTTTAAATAAAGTTTTTGCAAAATATCCAGCGTATTTTGTGGTGACAATTTATAAGCTTTGTTTGCTGTAGCTTGTAATGCAGATAAGTTGAATAACAATGGGGGAGTATATTCCTTTGTTTCTCTTTTAATACTATTAATTTCTACATTTTTATTGAGACAGAAATTAGCAATCGCAATAGCTTGTCGTTCCTCTTGAACTCTTGAAATGTTATCTTTATGCCATTTTGCTTTTAACAATTTTCCATCGAAATCAATCTCTGTTTCTACTTCCCAAAATGGTTCTGATTTAAAATTTGCAATTTCATGCTCTCTTTTTACTATTAGTGCAAGTGTAGGTGTTTGTACACGACCAATTGAAAATACATCTTTCACGCCATTTCTTTTGAGGAGTACCGTGTATAATCTGGATGTATTAATGCCAATTAGCCAGTCTGCACATGAACGACTTAGTGCTTCAAAATAAATATCGCGTGTCTTCTCTTCTGGTAGTAAATTAGCAAACCCATTTTTTACAGCGTTTTCTGTTAAAGATGATATCCATAGACGTTTCATCGGTTTATTAACACCGCATACTCTTAAAATGGTACGGATAATCAATTCACCTTCACGCCCAGCATCACCACCAATAATGATTTCTTGAATGTCTGATCTTTTTACTAAACTTTTAATTACATTGAATTGTTTATACTTTGACTTAGTCACTTTATATTCAAATCGATCTGGAATAATAGGTAATGTTTCTAATGTCCATTTCTTCCATGTAGAATTATATTCTTCCGGGGCTTTCAGTTCACATAGATGTCCAATCGCCCATGTGATAAGTGCTCCAGCTGGAAAGTAGGTGTTTGGCTTAACTTCGAAATAACCCGGTTTTTTTGTAAAAGAAAAGGGGGCAGCTAATTTTGCAGCCTGGTCTGGTTTTTCTGCAATTACTATTTTCATATGCACTTCTCCTATTAATAATAATTACAACTTTATGTTTAATAATTATAAATGAATTTTAAGGATAACGGTTATATTAATATTTGTGTCCATCTTTTATTAAGAACTCTAAGTTAGTCTTTTAGACATTTTAATTCAGTCAAAATTAAAACACCGGATTATCCACACTGATATTAAATATAGAGAAGAAGGCGATTACTTATAGTGTACTGTGAGGAATTTGTAAGGCAAGATAAATCACTATCTAAATTTATTTATTTTTCTAATAATAATTAATGTTCAATAGTTCTGTTTTATAGCTATTAATAGCTCGTTTATCACCACTTTTACTTGATCGTAATAAATAATATAATTGCTATCTGGAAAATATTCTGATATTGTTCCTCTTATAACTTAATAAAATATTATTTTGTTGGTGCGAATGACTTGTTCGTTTGCTTAAAAGGGAAATCGGTGCAAATCCGGTGCTGTCCCGCAACTGTAATGGAGAGTCTATACAATATGTCACTGTAGCGAGCTATGGGAAGGCGTATAGATGATGAACCTAAGCCAGGAGACCTGCCAATAAAAGTCAACAAGCTTACATAGAACCACGAGGATGGTTGTAGTGACTGGGAATCGACGCCCTTTATTTAACTATGACATCCTCTTGTAGATAAGGGGGTTTTTTTTATGCCCTTTGCTTTAAGAGAGGAGAGCGTTTTGAAGAATCCAACAACAAGAAAAATCAACTTACTTTTAGTCGTATTAACGGGTGTCGTTCTAATATCTATGACGTTAGCGATAATGGTAGGCTCTGTGTCTATTACACCTAGTATTGTATGGCGCATTATTTTATCGCATATCCCGTTCAATCCACTTGGCATTACATTGGATTGGAGCCGTTCACAGGAAATCATCATATGGCAAATTCGTACTCCCCGCGTAGTACTTGCCATAATAGTCGGAGCGGGGCTTGCTATTTCGGGTGCTGCTATTCAAGCTTTAGTTCGTAATTCAATCGCGGACCCCTATATTTTGGGGGTATCTTCCGGTGCATCTGTCGGGGCTACATCTGTTATTTTACTTGGCACTTTTTCATTTTTAGGTATGTATGCGCTATCATTTGCTGCTTTTATAGGTGCGACAATTGCAGTACTGATTGTGTTTTTCTTAGCTCGAGTTGGGGGGAGAATTTCAGTTGTTCGATTATTATTAGCCGGAATTGCCGTGTCACTAGTTTTGTCAGCAATGACGAATTTTATGCTGATGATGACGAAGGAAGAGGGGGGCATAAAGGCAGTGATCTATTGGATGATGGGAAGTTTGGCCGGAGCGAAATGGGTGAATATAATGATTCCGTTCGTAGTTTTAACGATCGTCTACATAATTTTACGTCTACATGCACGCCATTTGAATTTACTTTTACTTGGCGAAGAATCTGCTGTTACGCTAGGGGTTAATTTAGAAAAATTTCGATTGCTACTAATTTTAGTAATTTCCCTATTAACAGGTGTCCTTGTTGCTGTAAGTGGTGCAATTGGCTTTATTGGCCTGATTATTCCACATATCGTACGCATGATTGTCGGCTCAAATTATAAGTTTGTACTGCCAGTTAGTGCATTAATTGGTGCGATATTTTTAATATGGGCTGATGCAGCTGCGCGCATTGTGATTGCACCTGAGGAAATGCCGATTGGAATTATAACGGCTTTATGCGGATGCCCATTCTTTATATGGATGTTGCGTAAGCAAATGTATTCTTTCGGGGAGGAGAATTAAATGGTATACGTTGCAAAAAACGTTACTTTTGCCGTGCAGCAGGTGAAAATATTAAACAATGTTTCTGTACATATTCAAGAACGCGAGTTTGTGGGCATAATTGGCCCTAATGGCAGTGGGAAATCGACCCTTTTAAAAAATATGTACCGTATGCTACAACCCCAAGAGGGAGAAGTATTTTTATTTAATGAAAATATTTACAAGCAATCTTCAAAGGTGGTAGCAAAGCAACTTGCCGTCGTAGGGCAGGAAACACCAGTACTATTTGAGTTCACTGTTAAAGATCTTGTGGCAATGGGACGTACACCGCATAAAAGGCTTTTGGAAGTAGATACAAAAGAAGACCTAGCTATTGTTGAGGAATCGATGCAGCAAGCAGGGGTACTGCATTTAAGTGAACGTACTTTTAGTTCCTTATCTGGTGGTGAGAAAAAACGGGTCGTTGTGGCAAGGGCATTGGCGCAACAGGCTAAGGTTATGGTATTAGATGAGCCAACGAATCATTTAGATATTCAGCATCAACTCCAGCTCATGGATTTAGTACGGGGCTTGCCGATTACGGTCATTGCAGCCTTGCATGATTTAAATATTGCAGCAACTTATTGCGATAAAATTTATGTTTTAAAGGACGGAGAAATAGCGGCATATGGAACTCCGTTTGATGTATTAACACCCTCATTGCTACAAAAGGTGTTTGGTGTACATGCGGAAGTTAGTGTACATCCTGTCACAAAAAAGCCGCATATTTTTTATATATCTGAGCAATTTTTATAGTTAGTTAAGAGTTTTAGATTTCTTTCTATAGATTATTTAGAAAAAAGGAGAAGTAGACATGAAGACATTAAAAAGCGTATGGCTTGTTCTTGCGATCGCAATGCTAAGTATGTTAACAGCTTGTGTTAGCGAGGAAAAACAGGAATCATTATCGAAAAGCGAACAAGTAGAACCAGCAAAAGCTGGTGCAACGGAAGTAACGATTGACAATAACGATACGACACAAGTCTATTCGGAAGCACCAAAAAAGGCTATTAGCTTAAATCAGCATGTGACAGAGATTATGCTAGCGTTAGGCTTAGAGGATTCAATGGTCGGAACAGCATATTTAGATGATGCGATTTATCCACCGTTACAAGCAGCGTATGAAAAAGTTCCAGTATTAGCTGAACAATACCCAACAAAGGAACAAGTGATTGATGCAGGAGCAGATTTTTTATATGCAGGCTGGAAAAGTGGGTTTAGTGAGAAAGGTGTCGGAACACCAGTAGAACTAGAAGCACTTGGCATCCACACTTATTTACATACATCTTCAAGCATTACAAATCCTAAGTTAGAGGATATTTTCGACGATATCCGCAATATCGCTAAGATATTCCATGTGGAAGAGCGTGGAGAAAAATTAATTAAGCAAATGACAAAAGATGTAGAGGACATTCGTACGAAGCTTCCGCAAGAGGAGGGTAATTTACGTATTCTTGTATTTGATAGTGGTGAGAAAGAAGTTTTCACAGCTGCACAAAACTTCATGAATGAACTTGTGACAGTAGCAGGTGGAAAAAATATATTCGGCGATGTTGAGTCTGGCTGGACAACCGTTTCAAAAGAAGATGTAGTTGAGCGCAACCCTGAAGTTATCGTTGTAATTGACTATGGTACAACTACTGCCGAAGAAAAAATGAATTTCCTAAAAAATGATCCAGCACTAAAAGAAACGGAAGCGGTAGTAAACGGACGTTTCGTTATTTTACCACTATCAGCAGCATCTGAGGGTGTTCGTGCGGCTGAAGCAATTCGAATTTTGGCACAAGGATTTTATCCAGAAAGCTTTCAATAAAGAAGAAGAGCTAGCCATGTGCTAGCTTTTTTCATAGGAGGGTAAAAATGACTATAAATGCTTTTAGCCATAATATTCCTGAAAAAACATTTGCTAAGTTAAACAGAGAAGGCGAATTTACGCGTCTTGCCGTGAGCCCTGGCATTATCAACAAACATTATACACCAGCACAATTTCAAACAATCGCAGAGGTAGTTGGAGTGAGGGGTGCTATTAAATATTCTGCGTCCTACAGTATACTACTATCTATACCGACAATAGAAGTAACGACGGCCAAAAGGAAGTTGGAAAAGGTGGGCTTATATATTGCCAAGCAAGGTCAGATTGTAGCTATGAAGGCTTGTGATTTTTGTGATGGCGATAAAATGGAGGCAGCACAGATTACAGAGGAGCTGTATCAGCAGCTGGAAGGCTTGGAAGTACCAAGCAGGATTCGCATTAATATGAATGGCTGTGCATCAGCTTGCTATAATGCCGTTTATGATGATATTGGGCTTGTATATCAGAAAGATAGCTTCGATGTATATTTAGGCGCTGTTCCAATGGGTAAACATGCACAGGCAGGGGAGCTATTTATGAAAAAAGTATCTGTACAGCATATCGAAAATCTTTTACAGGGAATAATTAGGATCTATAAAGAACTTGCTCACCAAAAAGAACCCTTTTATAAATTTTACAAGAGAACAAAAGATGCAGATTTTTGGCAAACGATAAAATGCTATGAAAATAGTTCCGCGGATTCTAGTAGGGTATGATGAGCAACATACAAACAATTCGTAAGTTGATTGAGAATGGCTAGCCGACGGAACGGTATTGGGAAAATTTTAACGATTAAAAAATAGTCTAAATTCGGTGCTCAATTAAATGGTTCATCACCAAAAGTGGTGGATGACTTTTGTTAAAACTTCTACTATGTAAATAGTTGACCTTCGTTCCGACTGGGTGACTCCTCGTCTGTGCGAAAGCGTAGCGGCAGCAAATGTTTTGACTGTGCGAAAGCGAAGCGACAGCAACACCAAAAGCGGCTCATCGGACGCCCCCAGGAAGCTTTGCTCTGTGCGAAAGCGAAGCGTCAGCAGCAAATGTTTTCTGTAGCGAAAGCAAAGCGTCAGCAACAAATGTTTTCTGTAGCGAAAGCAAAGCGTCAGCTACAAATGTTTTTTCTGTGCGAAAGCGAAGCGACAGCAACAAATGTTTTTTCTGTGCGAAAGCGAAGCGACAGCAACAAAGCGCCCAGTCGGAACGGAAATCAACCACACGTTTTGCTAATGATCCAATTAAATGTGAAAAATCCCAAGTAAGGGGTATTTTAGCTAGAAGACGGAGTTTACTAATAATAAGGATAAAAATTACGAATTAAATAATATGAAGGTTATTTTAGCCTAATGTGTACTTCCGAAATGAAAGTAGGATAGCGTGTTCGATAGTGAACGTGCTATCCTATTTTTATGCGCAATGGATATTAAAGAAAATGACTATGTAAAGTCATTATTGATCGGTAGAAGATAAAACCTATAGTGAGAGGCGTAGCATAGTAGGTAGACAAAGTGACTATAAGGAGCTATGAGATGACTACTATTAAAGAAATTGGAAGCTTATGTATTACTGATAGCGATGGCTACATTATTAACCATTCAGACTGGGATAAAATCAACCCAATTTTTCATCCTGTGATCTACGATGTGGTTAATACGTATTCCACTCACCTTCAAGATGACTTACATAGTGTATACATAAGAGGATCTATTCCAAAAGGGATAGGTATTGAAGGCGTAGCTGACTTAGACACACTAGCGGTTACAAAGCAAAACCCTAATAAACAACAGGTAAAGCGGTTAAAAGAAGTAGAACAACAATTAAATCAAAAACATACTTGTGTAGATGGTATTGAACTAAGTTTCTACTGTGTAGAAGATATTTTAAATACGTCATCTTTTTCAATCATTAGTTTCATACTCAAAACCCATGGCATATGTGTGTTTGGAGAAGACTTGATACCTCAATTACCAAGATATAGAGCTGACGAAGCTTTAGCAAATGACCACCTTATTCATTTACAAGGTCAAATTAAAAATGCCTGTAATGATCTTCAAGATAATTCTGATACGGATGATATGAAAGATTGTTGCAAGTGGATTATGAAAATTTTAGTAAGAGCAGGACTTGCGCTTGTCATTACTAAAGCAAACACATATACAAGGGATTTATATCCTGCTTATAAATTATTTTCGGACTATTTCCCTGAAAAGGAAAACGACATGAAAAAAGCACTTGAATATGCCATAACACCCATAATAGATGCAAACCTATTGTTATCGTTTTTAAATGACTTTGGAATGTGGTTGGTTAGTGAAGCTGATAAATGGTTACAATTCTATAATCCTAATAGAGAATTAAACATGAAAATATAATCTAATGAATAACTTACGAAGTTCGAATTCATGTTAGTAGCAACAAATAAAATTTAGTTTTGTTGATTTCATATACAGAAAAAGGTAATCACATCTTAGTCATGTCTAAAATGAGATTACCTTTTATTTTTTAGCATTTTAGATTTTAGAGCAATCGTACAAAGCAAATTATTCGAGATGGATTGTTTTTCTACTTATGTTGCTCTCCAATTGAGCCCAATCAAATATTTTTATTTATTGATTTGTCTTTAAATTCTTTCCGATATATTGGATAATTTTGCGAAGTTCAGTAGATGATGGGCGTCCAAATGGGCTTGTTTGTTTTTGTTGATATAGCAGTTGTCCGTTTTCATCAACAAGGAAATAAGCTGGCTCTCCATGCGTACCATGATCCTCATATGGAGCATTTTCTCCATGATAAAAAACATCATATGCTTTTAATGTTTTTAACGCCTTATCAGTTAAGACAGTAAAAGTAATGTTATGTTCATCAACCATTTTCTTTAAATTTTCTAACTGGTCCGTTGAGATTGTAATTAGGTGTACATTCTTGCCTTCGAAATAACTTTTGCTTTCTTCAAGCTCTTTTAAGTCATGAAGACAAACAGGGCACCATGATCCTCTGAAAAAGATAATGAGATGCCAACTTTTATGCTGGTTTTGATGAGATACAAAAGAGAATTCTTCGCCATTAACTGCTGGAAGAGTAAAATCGGGGACTTTATCACCCAAATTAAATGTAGACATACTTATCCTCCTGAAAATTGTAAATTCTTATTGGGTTCTAGCTCATTTATATTCTTCCCATTTCTAAATTAGATATGTAAACTTAATCCCTAACTAAACTGAAAAAACGTTTCTTCCAACGGATTCCAAGCTGTAAAATTTTTAATGTTCAGGCTTAGAAGAGTGAAAATGAACAATGTTATTTTGTCATTACTTAGCATACTTTATTTCAAAGCAAAATCACTTATTTACATAACTAAAAAGTGGTTTTACTTTTTTGTTGAACTTTTTGCAGGCAATATGGCAAACTAAATAGAAGATAAATCTGAACATGATCGATCTTTTACCTAAGGGCATAAGCGTCTTACGAATAAAATTATGTTTTGAGTTAAATACGACATGCCCCGCCAGTACACATTTTAAATACTAAAGTCTGCACGTTAACATATAGGAGGTAGAAAATTGAGCAAAAAGAGATCAGTTGGGTTAGAGTTGCGTACATTGTCGCTCTTAATGAGAAGACAATTGGATCAAAGCCTAATGGAAAAAGATAACCTTACTGCCATGCATGGGTGGACGATAAGTTATCTTTACAAAAACCAAAATAAAGATGTCTTTCAAAAGGATTTTGAAAGAGACTTTTCTATACGTAAATCAACAGCATCTAGAATACTAAAGGCTATGGAAAATAACGGTTTGATTACAAGGCAATCTGTACCCTACGATTCAAGACTCAAAAAAATTGTCTTAACAGAAGATGCGCTGAAAATACATGACAGTATCATGACCCGTAGAGCGCTTCTTGAACAAAAATTGTTAACAGGTATCCCGGAAGAAAAACTTGATGTGTTTTTTGAAGTAATGGATGCTATGAAAGAAAATATAGAATCTTGAAGAAGATGCTATTTTGATGTTTTTATGATTATATAGTTAGCATGCTAACTATAATGAGGGGGACTGCAAATATGTTGAAAATATTTAAATACTTAAAAGCGAAAGAATGGACGCTAATTGTTGCTAGTATTGTGTTCATTGTAGGGCAAGTTTTTTTGGATTTGAAGTTGCCAGATTATATGGCTAAAATTACGACTCTTGTGCAAACAGAGGGCAGTAAAACGAGCGAGATATGGACAACTGGAGGAAAGATGCTGTTATGTGCCCTTGGCAGTATGATATTAGCAGTCATTGTGGGCTATTTTGCAGCAAGGGTAGCAACGTCTCTTTCCAAGGAATTGCGAAAAGGCGTTTTTGATAAAACGCTATCTTTCTCTATGGAGGAGATTAATAGTTTCTCAATCGCAAGTCTAATTACTCGTTCTACTAATGATATAACGCAAATACAGCAAACTGTTGCAATGGGACTTCAAGTTATGGTTAAGGCTCCTATCCTTGCAATATGGGCTATTTTGAAGATTACGGGGAAAAGTTGGGAGTGGTCAGTGGCAACAGGCGTGGCTGTCATTGTTCTACTTATTATGATAGGCAACCTGATTATCTTTGTGCTACCGAAATTTAAAGTTGTTCAAAAACTGACAGATCATCTTAACCGGGTAACAAGAGAAGGTTTAACTGGTATTCGTGTTGTTCATGCCTATAACGCACAACAGTATCAAGGAGAAAAGTTTGAAAAAGTAAATAAGAATTTAACGGATACAAATCTTTTTGTGAACCGCCTTATGGCCCTTATGCAGCCAGGGATGGGTCTGATTATGTCAGGTTTAACGCTTTCTATCTACTGGATTGGAGCTTATTTGATTTCGAATGCAGGGGTGATGGATCGCATCGGGTTGTTTAGTGACATGGTCGTATTTTCATCATATGCAATGCAGGTAGTTATGGCATTTATGCTATTATCAATGACATTCATTTTGCTACCGAGAGCAGCAGTATCTGCAGCACGGGTGAATGAAGTACTAAATACACCACAGACAATTATGGATGGCGCATTGCAATCGTCACCAAAGGGAATCGAAGGTGAAATCGAACTGCGTAATGTTAGCTTTAAATATCCTAATGCAGAGGATTATGTGTTAAAAGATATTAGCTTTACAGCACATAAAGGCGAAACTGTCGCATTAATCGGTTCTACGGGGAGTGGTAAAAGCACGCTGATTAATTTAATCCCAAGATTTTACGATGCTACGGAGGGAGAGGTAATAGTCGACGGAATCAATGTGAAAGAATATACACATGAAGCACTTTATAATAAGCTTGGTTACGTTTCTCAAAAGGCCGTATTATTTTCAGGTACGGTAAAATCTAATGTTGCCTATGGTGATAACGGTCAGACTTTATCAACTGATGAGGAAATTAAAAAAGCGGTGGAAATTGCCCAAGGGCAAGAGTTTGTGGAGAAAATGGACGGTGAATATGAAGCGGCAATCGCGCAAGGCGGAACAAATCTTTCAGGAGGACAGAAACAACGTCTTTCTATTGCAAGAGCAGTGAATAGAAATCCAGAAATCTTTATTTTTGATGATTCGTTCTCTGCCTTAGATTATAAAACAGACCGACAACTTCGTTCTACCTTGAAAAAAGAGACGAAAGGTGCAACCTCTTTAATTGTGGCACAGCGAATTGGAACGATTAAAGATGCTGATAAAATTATTGTTCTTGATGAAGGTAAAATCGTTGGTATGGGGAAACATAATGAATTATTGAAAACTTGTAACACTTATCAGGAAATCGCCTATTCGCAGCTATCGAAGGAGGAGTTGGAAAATGAGTAATACACAAACAAATAAGCCCCGAAAAGGTCCCGGCGGTCCAGGTCATATGATGGCTCCTGGAGAAAAGCCCAAGAATTTTAAAAAGCCTTGGGGAAAGTTGATTACCTATTGTAAACCTTATTTACCAGCGATTATCTTTGCCATTGTATTGGCAGTTGCAGGAACAATTTTCACGATTATTGGACCCAATATGCTGAGTGAGATCACCGATTTGATCCTAAAAGGCATGTCTGGTGAGATTGATATTTCGGCTATCGGAAAAATTGGTCTGTTACTTGCTATTTTGTATGGTTTGAGCTTTATATTCAATTATATTCAGGCGTTTATTATGGCTACTATTACACAGCGAGTTTCCAAAAGGTTACGGACAGATATTGCGAACAAAATCGATAGATTACCGTTGAAATACTTTGACTCTACAACCTACGGAGATGTGTTAAGTCGTGTCACGAATGATGTGGATATGATTGGACAGTCTCTAAACCAAAGTATTGGTTCGTTAGTGACAGCGGGAGTTATGTTCTTTGGATCTTTGATTATGATGTTCTATATTAATGTTACGATGGCACTTTCTGCTATTGCTGCAACTTTCGTTGGATTTGTATTAATGACCTTTATTATTTCAAGATCCCGAAAATACTTCATACGCCAGCAACAGGACCTTGGTAGAATAAATGGCCATATAGAAGAAATTTATTCTGGGCATAATGTCATGAAGGTGTATAACGCGGAAAAAGCGGCAACGCAAAAATTTAATGAAATTAATGAAAGTCTTTTTAATAGCGCTTGGCGAGCACAGTTTATGTCAGGCATGATGATGCCGCTCATGATCTTTATTGGAAATTTAGGCTATGTTGTTGTTTGTGTAGTAGGTGCAGCACTAACAATGAACGGTTCCATTACATTTGGTGTTATTGTTTCCTTTATGGTGTATATCCGCTTATTTACGCAGCCGTTGTCTCAGTTAGCACAGGCAGCTACAAGCTTGCAATCAACTGCCGCAGCAAGTGAACGTGTATTTGAGTTCTTACAAGAAGAGGAGCTAAAAGATGAAAGTGATAAGAAAGTCACTTTACATGCCAAAGATGTTAAAGGGAATGTGAAGTTTGAAAACGTTAAGTTCGGCTATACAAAAGAAAAGCTGGTTATTAAAGATTTCACTGCAAATATAAAAGCCGGTCAAAAAGTGGCAATTGTCGGACCTACTGGAGCTGGTAAAACAACGCTTGTAAATCTTCTCATGCGTTTTTATGAAGTAGATAGCGGGGAAATTATGATTGAGGACGTACCTACTAAATCCATTTCTCGTAAAAATGTTCACGACTTATTCTGCATGGTGCTGCAAGATACTTGGTTATTCGAAGGTACCATTAAGGAAAATATCATTTATAACAAAGATCATGTAACCGATGAAGAAGTAGTTGCAGCATGTAAGGCAGTAGGTTTACACCACTTTATTAGAACGCTGCCAAAAGGTTATGATACAGTTTTAAATGATCATACAAGTTTATCAGTAGGACAAAAACAGCTTATTACGATTGCAAGGGCAATGGTTAAAAAAGCACCTTTGCTTATCTTAGATGAAGCTACTAGCTCCGTTGACACTCGTACTGAAGCACTTATTCAACAAGCAATGGATAAATTGATGGTGGGCAGAACATCATTTGTCATTGCGCATAGACTTTCAACCATTAAAAACGCCGATTTAATTTTAGTGATGAAAGACGGAGATATTATTGAAAGTGGTAATCATGAAAAATTGCTTGCAGATAAAGGATTCTATGCGGAGCTATATAATAGTCAATTTGAAGATGCTTCGTAAAAATGAATGCATATATTCGCTTTTGGCTACTAGAGCATAGTAGCTTAAAAAGGTGGATTGTTTATAATAAAGATTGATGAAAATCACCTCGTTTTTTAGAGGTGATTTTTTTGTTGGATATTTATGTTAAAATCTATTTAACGTTTGTGAAGAACTGTAGGTAAACTACTGTGCAGGAAAGTTAAACAAGTTTGGTGATCAAAACAATAGAAAGTAACCACAAGGAGGGATTTAAAATGAAGAATAACTTAATTGAAAACATTCAATCCGTTTATTCTGACCTTTTCATTGAAGACTTTTATCCTAATGAAATTGGACAGAATAATGATGTGTTAATTGTCAACAATTCTTTGGTTTTTAGATTTCCAAAATATAAAAATGGCATCATTCAATTAAGGAGAGAGACGGATATTTTGAAATATATAAAGAGGATCGTTTCTACTCCTATTCCGTATCCCATCTATCATTCTTTAGAAGAGATAGAACCAGGTAAGGTCTTTACTGGCTATAAACTAATAGATGGTGTTCCTTTGTGGAATGAAAGTTTAACTGGGGTAGAGAGTATTGAATTGGTGAAAGGGCTGGCAAAACAACTTGTTTCTTTTCTTGTAGAACTACATTCTATTTCAGGAGAAAAAGCAAGTCGAGATTTGAAACTAAAGGTTCGTAATCCTAGTGAAGAGATGTATAAGCTGTACGATAAAATTCAAAATACATTATTTCCTTTTATCAGACAAGACGCTCAAAAGGAAATATCACAATCTTTTGAAACGTTCCTAAAAGGGAAAGCATTCTCAAATTTCGATATAACACTTATACACGGAGATTTCGGAGCGTCTAACATCTTGTGGAATCCAGAAACAAGTATGATTTCAGGGATAATAGATTTTGGTGGTTCTGGTATAGGTGATCCAGCGTATGACTTTGCTGGAATACTCTCTAGCTATGGTGAGGATTTTTTTGATATGTGTATTCACCAATATCCTAACGGTATTGAAATATCTGAGCGAGTTAAATTTTATAAAAGTACATTTGCTCTACAAGAAGCCTTGCACGGGATTGAGAATGACGATAGACAGGCTTTTGAAAGTGGAATAAAAGATTATAGATAGATTACTCGTTCAACGAAGGGTGCAAGAGTTTATAATTAACCTACGAAATCAAAGGCAATTTTTCTTATTGAGCTAACGGAGCGAGTTAGTTTAAAAGGTTTATTAGCTTTAATCATAAAAATAATAAGATAACAGATGCCGTATGTAGAAAAAATTAATTTTTCATTTATCTTAATTGGAAAAGAGGTTTTGAATCAATGAATAGCAATATTATTTAAGCAATAGTATTGTTAGCGCTGGGTTTATTTCTTAAGCCAATAATGGCGATTGGGGCTGAATGAAAAGTTGTTTTGGTTGCATTGGCAAGGTGAAACTGTGTTTTCATTAAGTCCATTCTTAGTTCGGATTATTCTGGCAGTAATTAGGATTATCATGCTTATTATCGGCGGTAAGCAAGCTACAAAGTTATTTCACAATTAGGACAATCGATTTTTCACTAACAGTGCAGGAAAGTAGAAAAAGGAATGAAAACGATGGTCAGGATTATATTCCTAGAGGCTTTTATTTAATTCAAGAGGAAACAGCTTATGAAATATTCAAAGGGTCTATCATTATCAACAGCAAGGATTTAATCAATTCAAACCACCATTCAGACAGTAGTAGATTAAATGGTTGTTGTGGTCTTGACGGCTGTGTTGGAATGAATAGGGTTTGCTTGCAGGATCACGAAATAGGTACAGAATACTCTGATTGTTGGAGGTTTCATAAAGTTGTATTAAATCCAGAGCTAGTACAACTTATTTAAGATTTACATTTATACCTTATGTAGGCCTAAATGCAAAGCAGATCCGGACACAATTATACCGAGGAATAATTGCCGAGCGACAAGCTAAAGGTTGTGAAGTTATCATGCTAACGAGCATATACTTTAATAACAAAGATCGAAGGCGCCTGCAATGATTCTGGTGCTCCATTTTTAGTAGATGAAAAGATGGAGGCGAAAAATTGAATGTCCAATGATAACGAAGTTTTAGAGAATAAAGAAAAACGAAATGATTTAAAAGTGAAAGAAGAAAGGAAAGAAGGAGAACCAACTCCAGCCTTTAAAGGGGCTTCATGGGCAGCGTTATTAGTAGGTGTTGCGTCTTATCTTATAGGATTGTTTAACGCAACTATGCAAATTGAATGAAAAAGGATTTTACTTTGCGGTTTTAGTATTCGGACTCTATTCGGCGATATCTTTACAAAAAGCAGTTAGAGATAAAGATGAGGGAATACCAGTTACGAATATTTATTATGGTCTTAGTTGGTTCGCCCTTATTGCATCTATAGCATTAATGGCCATCGGTTTATACAATGCAGGAAGTATTATTTTAAGCGAAAAAGGATTTTTTAGTATGGCATTTGTTCTTAGTTTATTTGCAGCTATAACAGTTCAAAAGAATATAAGAGATACACAAAGAGCTAGAGAAAAAGCATGAGTTAAGTTCAAACCTTACTATGCTGTATGGGATTTTCCATGGCTCTTTGATGGCAAATTACGACTAAACAAAACAAATATTAGAACAAGCTGCCAAAAACATAGGCAGCTTTTCTTATTGAAAAGCAGGATTGTTAAAAAAGGTAAGCGAACTTATTAAGTTAGTGAACTAAATCGTCTAAAGAGGATTGAGAAATGGAAAAAATAAATGAAATCATAGATTTACTCATGAATAAAGGTTTGATCAAAAATGATTGTTTAGAAGTAAAGAGGTTAAAAAGTGGTACGACGGATGGCATTATCTATACGATCCTAAATAAAAATATGCCAACCTTTGTGATAAAGATAGATCAACCTAAAATAATATCCGCCACAGAGGAATTCCTGCTTGCCTATACAAAGGTGAAGTTGTTGCCAGATGTTCATTACACGGATCATAAGAAAGAATTTATTGTGTACTCTTATATACCCGGAGAAACTCACTATCATCGAGGAACTAAATTAGAATGGATGAAAATTTTAACCCAAGAGTTATTCAATCATTATGAAAAGGTGGATACAGTCATTCCTTGGGGAAGAGTAAATGGGATTCATCGAAGCTCCTGGTCAGACTTTAATCAAAGTAGTTTTGAGTCAGCCAAAATGAATATAGGAAAGCTCTTACCAAACGAGGACCATAATAGAGTAGAGTTGCTGTTAAATACATTAAAAACGTATCACCATCAAGAAGAGAAGTATTACATTCACGGAGATACAGGTGTTCATAATTTTGTATATGCTTGTAATCAGTTAAAAGGCGTAATTGACCCATCACCTTTAATCGGTCCTAAAATTTACGATTTTACCTATGCATTTTGTTCTTCACCAGATAGTCTAGATTTACATACACTTTTTTCATCGTTTTCCTTGTGGAACGGAAATGCATCCTTTTCGAAGGAACAACTTTTGAATGAAGTTGTTTTTCAATTATATACACGTATTGGCGTGTGTATTAAAGTCCATCCTCACGATCTTAATGGCTATATGGAAGCTTGGGAGGAATGGAGGAAGTTCTTACAGTGACAAATGCTTGTGAAATGTGGGGAAAATTAAAAAAGAAATGCCAACGTTTTGAAGAAACATTATTCAAAACGTTGGCTTTTTATGTACTGTGAAATCAAAAGTTTAGAGTGGTTTTCAATGAAATGAATTAATTTGTTATTTAATACCTTGTTAAAAATTGGTGTTAATGATAAGATGTGAATATAATATATGAATATTCATATAAATAATTCATAAAGGAGGGAATCATCTATGGCAAGGGGGAAGAAAGTTTTTTCAGAAGAAGATAAAACTCTGATTAAAAGTAAATTGAAAGATGAGTGTATGGTATTTTGGATTTCTCAGGGTTATAAAGAAACAAGCATTGGCGCGTTGTGTAAGAAAGCAGAAATATCAACAGGTACTTTTTATAATTTATATTCCAGTAAGGAAGAACTTTTTTTTGAAGTTCTGTATGACGTTCAAGAAACTATATATGGAAATTTCATTGAGCGAATTGAACAATGCCCTGAAAAGTCCGGCTTTGAAACAGCAATAATCCAGCTTTACTATGAATACGAAAGCAAACCATTTCTTTATGATGTGAAAACGACTGATTTCACATCGTTTTATAATAAACTTTCGGAGGAAATGAAAGAAAAACTAATGTTTAATAGTAGTGAACTTTTCCGTACAGCAATCAAACGAGCAAATCTTACATTGAAGGTACCAGAAACTTTAGCCTTTTCGACCTTCACCGTCCTTCTTTCAAGCATTGCGAGTAAAGAAGGAATTTTAAAAAACTGTGATCATTTAGCCGCATTTCAATTTATGACTAAGCAATTGGTCGCAAGCATCTTTGAATAGAAGCTCTATTCTATTAAATAGGAGGAAATATCAATGAGTTTATTTTGGAGTATTATAGACTTTCTAAAAGAAACAGCACCGTTCTTTATCGCAATGAATATCATTTTAGCAATCTTCCTACTAATCTTAGGGTTAGTTTTAATGTCTAAAAACAATAGAGAACAGAAGGCGAAAAAGATTGCCGGAATGGTGTGTTTATCATTTTCCATGTTGGCTTTTTTGGGTGCAATGTCCAATGCATTTTTTTCTTTTTTCGTATTTTAACACTAGGGGGAGAAGAGGATGTTAGACATACTACAAAATATCATGGATACGGCATGTAAATGGGGAAATAAAAATCTGGGAACCTCTATTCAATTCCCTAAACCAACAAAAAAATCCATCGTAGCCAGTGTTTTTTCAAGTGGAATTATTAGTAGTGTAATGACCATCTATGGACTTCTTTTTAAGAATATATGGGTTTTGCTATTTGGTGGACTTGGCATAATAAGCAGTGTTTTCATATATCGACAAAGTGAAAAAAACGAATATTAACTAAAAGCGGAGAGGGATCTATTTTGATTGAGTACTGTCAAAATGGATTCTTCTTTTTTAGATAAACAAATGCTATTTTTGTTTGCAAATAAATAAACTTATTATATATTGTTTATTGAATGATGAACAAGGAGAGGACTTGTTTATGAGTTTAACCGATTTAACTATAGATGAATTATCGAGGGGATATGTAAATACAGGTGATGCATATGAGTGTGTATTTTGTAAAGAAAAATTTGATGCCGAAGAAGTATTCAAAATAGATGATCGTTTTTTTACGGCTAAAAAAGCAATGAAACGCCATATTGAGAATGAACATATCTCTGTGTTTGAAGCATTACTTCAATTAGATAAGAAGGATACAGGGCTATCAGATATCCAAACCGAATTGCTTAAGCTATTTGCAACAGGGGTGCCAGATAAGGAAATTATTAATAGCACTTCAGCAAATAGCATATTAACAATTCGACAGCATCGATTTAAATTGAAAGAAAAAGCAAGCAAAAGTTTTTCTAGCAATTATGCAAGCTTTAGAAACAACAAAAGTATATTAGCCAATTCATAAGGAGGCAACACAGGTGGATGAGCGTTATGCGATTACAGAAGACGAGAATGAAAAAGTACTAGCGACGTATTTTTAAAATGGCTTAAATAGTTCGATTGAAAGTTTTCCAAGTAAAGAAAAACGAAAATTATTTTACGGCAATATATTGTAACGAAGTTTGCGGTAGGGCGTAAATATAAAAAATACAATTTTAAAGCCTATTTGTAGTGATTACGTATCAATAAGAAGATACGTAATTAAATATGGTTTCTTAGATCGAAGTGATGATTGCACAACGTATTGGGTGAAAGAAGTTTAAATTGGAGGGGGTCGATACTTTTTATCACCCTAATATTCCCATAAATCGCATTAGTTGTTACTTATTTCTGTTTTAACTATACTTACGGTGTAGTCATATAGAAGGGGTGATTGGATGAGTAAGAACTTTATAGTATTTGGAGCAAGCCAAGGATTAGGTGATGCATTTGTAAAGGGGTTACCTACAAAAGGGGATACAGTATGGGTGGTGTCTCGAACACGACCGAGTAGTCTAGATATAAATGATGGCGTCATTCGTAAATGGCTGGCTATTGATTTATCTAGTCAACAACATATTCCTACTTTAAAAGAAGCTTTACAAGGCATTGCTATGGATGTATTAATTTACAATGTTGGAGTATGGGAAAAGCGTGGTTTTGAGGATGACTATACGTTTGATAAAGATGAAGTTGGGGATATTGCAAACTTAATTAATATTAATTTAACTTCCACAATTACATATATTCAGGCGCTACTACCTAATGTAAGACAGGCGGAAAATGGAAAAATAATTTTAATAGGATCGACAGCAGGCTTGGATCATACGAATAATAAACAAGTTTCATTTGTGACATCTAAATTTGGCTTACGAGGCATTACAAATGCTTTACGCGAGCATGTGAGAGAAGATAAGATCACTGTAACGTGTATTAATCCAGGAGAACTGGCTGCCGAAGTACCTTTTGAAGAAGGGGCCGAAAAAGCAATTAAATTGTATGAAGGTACACGTATTCCTGTACAGGATATTGTAGCCATTGTCCAGTGTGTGATAAATTTATCACCAGTTTCATGTGTGAAGGAAATAAATATTCCTGCTATTACAGATATGAATGTATAATTTGGGTGAAAAACGGCTCGCATGTTGAACGATTCTGTTCATTGTGTGAGTCGTTATTATTATAATTTATTACCCATTTCGATTCATTCGGAGTTCGTCTGTTCTAATTGAGTCCTGAATGATAGATACACATTTGATTGTAAATGAGTTCGAGCAAAATCCTACTACAATAACAGCTTGCTAACCCCTTTGTTGTTTGTACTATAACATTCTAGCGTGTGGTTAATATTCAAAAAATTAAACTGATTAGATATCACTTTTTTCTGGAATTAGAACTTCTAACTCAAGAATATTACTATTAGTAAAAATGCCACTTGACAGCTCCATTGCATATATAGGGGTATTTTTCTTGTCGATAATGGATAATATTTGTTCCCCAAATTCATCATCATTTTCACCAATAATAAATATAGAACTATATTTACCTTCATTCATAATGAAATCAGTTTTATGTTCTGTTTTTATACATATATGATATTCATCTTCTTCAAAAACATAAATAATATCATTATAAAAAAATTGCGTTGATAATTGTAATTTAAAAAAATCTTTCGCTGATAAAGTTTCCTGCGTTTTTAAAGTGATTACTTTTTCTAAATGACTTTCTTTTAAATATTTTATTGAATTTACTTTTTTGTTTGTAATATTTACATAATGGTGATCAATTGCCTTTTTAATCTTTTGCAGTTTATTTATTTCGTCTGAAAGTTCTTTTGATTTTTCTCTTAACAAACTCAAATAATCATTTTTTTCATACGAAGTTAAAATGTCTTTAATTTGTGCGATTGAAAGATTTAAGTTTCTCAACATTAATATTTGAGCAAGTTGATAAATTTCCTTCAGAGAATATTTTCGGTACCTATTATTATCCGTGAAGGATGGAAATAAGAGCCCTTTTTCTTCGTAATATCGTATTTGATGATGACTAATATCAAATATTTTAGCCAATTGATTTATTGTAATTGTTTCATCCATAATATCCCTCTTCTCTAGATAAATATAAACTTTAGGGCTAGCCTAATGTCAAACAATAAACCTAGGATAAAACAGTAATCATTGATAATAAGAGGATTGGAATCATTTGTAGGCATAAATTCCATGTGATAAAGCTAAATAATGGATTTGCGCTGTGTGGGTTTTAGCTTCATTCTGCTAATGAATAATTGGGCAAATGAATTGTGAGTTGGGCAAAAAAAGTCGGTTTGACATTAGGTCAACCCTATAGTTTATATTGATGATGTATTAAGCAGAGCGCTATAACATAAGGAGGAACATTTATGACCGAACAGTTACAATCTAAACGGATTGAAGGATTAGATTTTGCTCGAGCCTTGGCTATGTTTGGGATGCTTATAGTCAACTTTAAAATTATTATGGGAGCAACAGGAAGAGGGCCGGATTGGTTAATATGGTTTACTGAACTTTTCGAAGGAAGAGCATCTGCCACTTTTGTTACGTTGGCCGGTATCGGAGTTGCTTTGATGACAAGAAAAGCTAGAAATGGCGGAGACCTTTCTACTATTAAAGAAAATAGGTTGAAATTATCGAAACGTTCCGCTTTTCTTTTCATTTTAGGTTTACTTTTATATGTGGCGGATTGGACTGGAGATATCCTCCATTATTATGGTATTTATATGCTGATTGCATCCTTTCTTATCGTAGCTTCTACAAAGCTCATGATCTTTCTATCTAGTTTTTTTTTAATTACCTCACAAGTCTTACAAGTGAAGATGAATTATTTGAAGGGATGGCATCCAGACCAACCATTTATGGAATATCTAGATTTTTGGACTATAGAAGGTTTTATCAGAAATCTTTTGTTTAATGGGTATCACCCAGTATTCCCTTGGATCTGTTTCTTTTTACTTGGAATGATTCTTGGCAGACTGAATTTATCGGAGAAAGCAATTAGAAACAAAATGTTAATTATTTCTATATTTTCTCTCATTACTATAGAGGTACTTTCACAAGTTTTAATGCGCCTATCTCTAACGATGTTGGATGTAAACAGTGCAGAATTCTTGTTTCAAACAGGGCCAATTCCACCAAACATTTTATATATTTTATCAAATTCAGCTTCTGCAACAATCGTCATCGTTGTTTCTATTTATATTGTAGAAAAGTTTGCTAGACAATGGTTGATACAATCACTTATTCAAACAGGACAATTAACCTTAACCCATTATGTAAGCCATGTATTCATCGGTGTTGGTATATTGGCATTGTTAAATAGGTTAGAAAACCAAACGTTAGCATTTTCATTAGTATTTACACTATTGTTTTTCGTAGCGAGTATTTTATTTTCTGTTTTATGGAGCAAAAAATTTAACAGAGGACCGATTGAGTGGGTGATGAGAAAAATGACAAATTAGTCAGCAGAAGTGAATGTTTGTTTCATATGGGGAGATTCGAAAGCGTTCCCGTAATAAGCAGGAACGCTTTCTACAAAAGAAGCACGTTATAGCGGGATTATGTTTATATACAGAATGCGAATATCTATTTTTGACGTCATACTAAATGTTGTTTGCAGGGCTAAATAATGCTCAAAATAGTCTCGTTACGTTTTTGATTTAATTTATTAAAAATTATTTTTATGTGCCCCCTAAATAGTATTTTAGAAGCTACGTTTTTTTCATTCATTACACCCGCGTATATAATATTGTCCGATAAATATTCAATATCCTAAATTCTTCATAGTAAAGTGGGCTTTCAAGGACAGCCACTAAATGGTTATCGATATTAACGGACAGACCAATGCCATTTAATAGCCTCTTTTTCAACACTTTTGACAAAATCGTTTTTCCCGTTACAATAGCCATCAATATCATTTGGATACTGCTTGGCAAGTTGGCTCTTTATTTCTCCATACTGCCTGCAAACTTCGGGATGCTCTCGAAGGTAGTCTCTAAATGCTAAGTGTCTTTCTATTTCTGCAATGTTGTTATATTGAAAAGCGTGAATTTGGTGTGTGCGATGATCGCCACCTTTACGGAAATATCTTCTTCCTGTTATCCCGAATTCGCCCATAACTTCGTAGCCAATCTCTTGAAATTGCTTAGAAAATGACTCCAATTTATGAATATCATTGACTACTAGTAAAATATCAATAATTGGTTTTGCTTTTAAGCCTGGAACTGATGTGCTTCCAATATGAAAACAATTCACCAATTCTTCTTGAAGGATCGCCCTAATTGAACGTTCCTCTTTCTGATAGTCGTTGCTCCATTTGTGGTTATGATCTACAACTTTTATAATCCTCATTTAATACACCCCATTCTTTGTTTTTATGCCGCTTGACAAATTTTACGCATTATTACAAAATATAAAAAATCTAATGCATTGTCAATGATGTTGTAAGAAAATAAAGGATATTTTACTATTCTCTAAAAAAGTAGGTGTTCGTTTTTTCATGGGCAACTCTTCATCAATCTAAAGTGGAGGAAAGCAACACTCAATTTTTATTTTTGTGTTGCTTTAATTAATGCGAAATATTGAGAATCCCCTAAACCATATTGAGGAAAAGATGCAGCAAGTTTCGAATGATTTCACGGTGAGAAAGATTTTGATGTGTTTGAATGTATTTTATTATTTCATTATCGCTTTGCAACAATTCTAAATACAATTTAATTTCTCTTCAATCCAATCATATTTTGAATCATGTTGTGTGTTTTTTGAATGCACCGAACTGAATTCAACGATATGGTGGACATGATGTAATATCAAGAATCTTTGTGTATGCCTTTACATTATTTCTTAGTGTGGGATTGCGAAATAAATGGAAAATAAAACCATACGATAGGGCTAGGTGGCCATGAAATTTGGTATTAAATAAATAAAAAGAATGAGGAGAGTAATAGGTGAAAAAAAGAAGATTGCTTATTTTTGCGATATTACTAGGTTTGTTAACATTATTTATAAGTTTAGCCAATTTTTAAGTCCTTCATCAGAAGAAATGGGGGGAACTGAAAAGGATTTTTCATCAGAACGAGCTCTTGATTATTTAAAGGAAGTTGCAAAGGAACCACATCCAATGGGCTCTCCTGCAAATAAAAGGGTCAAAGATTATATTGTCAAATACTTTCAAGATATAGATGTGCCTGTTGAAATTCAAGCGAAGCTAGTTAAAGATATTAGAGATGAGAAGTTTGCTGCGGAAATAGGTCCAGAGACTGTTGAAAATATTATTGCGAAAATCCCGGGAACTTCAGGAGATGACCATGCGATTTTATTAACAGCTCATTATGATTCTGTATCAGAGGCCCCAGGAGCTTCTGATGATGGTTACAGCGTTGTCACAATTTTGGAGACTGCAAGAGCGTTAAAACAAATGCCGGCACCTAAAAATACAATCTATTTTGTGCTAACAGACGGAGAGGAGGTAGGCTTACTTGGAGCGAGTGCTTTTAAAGATCGAACGGATGTTTTAAATAAAATAAGTGTAATGTTAAATTTCGAAGCAAGAGGAAATACAGGGGTACCGATTTTGTTTGAAACGAGTCCAAATGATTTAAAGTTAGTGCAATTGTATAAAGAGACCGTTCCATACCCCGTGGCTTATTCATTTGTTTCTGAAATGTATAAAAGGATGCCGAACGATACAGATTTTACTGAATTTAAAGTGACAAAAAAATTAGGATATAATTTTGCCAATATGAATGGATTAGAGGCGTATCATACGGAGATAGATCGTGTGGAAAATAGTGATGAGGGAACAATTCGTCACTTTGGGAGCTATGTTTTTCCTTTAGTGAAAAAGTTTATGATGATGGATGCAAAAGAGTTTAAAGTCATAGAAGAAAGTAAAAGTGATGCAATTTACTTTCCACTAATGAAAAAGATAGTGGTCGTGTACTCTGAAAAGGTAGTCATCCCATTGATGGTTGTTTTACTAGTCCTAACAGCTGCGATATTCTACTACTGCTTTAAAAAGCAAGTGATACAAATTAAGGGTTTTGTTTTAATTTTCTTTGCGATGATAGGTAGTCTTGTTGCCATTTTCATCTTCTATTTCCTTTTAATTCATCTCTTAACTATCGTATTTTACGGTGGAATAAATGAATATAGTATGGTTATGTTTGGTACTTATGATACGACGATTCTTACGTTGATGCTCCTACTCGCTATTGTGTTCAGTTTCTTTTTTACGAAGTGGATTGCGAAAAAATGCGGTCTAGCGAATTTCGTGATGAGTACGCAGGTATTATGGATTTTGTTGGCCGTGATGACTAGTTTTACGTTCAAAGGTGTTAGTTACGCATTTACGATCCCAGCGATCATTAGTTTACTGTTGATTTTACCAATTGTATTAAAAGCGAATTGGGCTATTGGCGTATACCGTTATATAGCAGTTGGAGGATGGACAGTTCCAAGTATTCTATTACTTGCGCCAATTATGTACTTGATGTATGTTGCACAAACAATTAGTGTTGCACCTATAGTTGCAATTCTAACAGCATTAATCACATTCCCGATAGTAGCGCTTGTAAATTGGTTAAAGACAGATGATGGTAAAGCATAGCTGTGTTTTAAAAAAGAGGAGAAAAGTGCTTTTCTCCTTTTCTTTGTTTGATTAAAATCATTTATACTCAGCTGGGCAACCCCAAAAATTATAATTTTTTGAAGTGATCTAAGAGGCTTTCTACTTTAGCTTGAATACTTTGTTTTAATGATTCAGGCTTCACTGAAATAATAGTTTGACCGTACCATCGGGAAAACAAAGATAATGATGGCAGAGAATACAATGGATGTCACAGAAAAATATGTAGTAGGGAACAACACCTCATTGTGTATACAAAGTGCGAACTTAGAAGAAATAAAACATTTTTACAAAAGCTTGACGACAGATGAGAGAGTAAGAATTATTGTTCCGTTATCAAGTAATGTTTTTAGTAAAGCATATGGGATACTTGAGGACCCGTTCGGTATTCAAATACAATTAATGTTTGATGATCGATTACATTAAAAAATGGTGATTCGTAGCTCCTCCTTTTTCAAAGAACGTGCAAAAAGCTGGGATGTTGTCCTAGCTTTTTTATCTACATAAAAAAAGCCACCAATGATGGTAGCTTATAAATTTATATATCCTATTGACTTGTAAATTTGAAAATCTCATCGACAGCTTTGTGATACCCACCTGATTTTTGGAAGGAGTCTTTAATATTTGCAACAGCTATATGGAAGGAAGGGGTGTTTAACACATGATTTGCAGTTTCATATAGTTGAGTTGCCGTCAAACTTTCCATTTGTAATTGAATACCTGCTCCGATAGTGGTTACCTGCTGAGCGATTAAAGGCTGATCCGCACTAAGTGGGATAACGATTAGCGGAACCCCGTTATAGAGCGCTTCATTCGTACTGTTCATGCCACCGTGTGTGATAAATAATTTAGTGTATGTTAGCAATTCGGTTTGTGGAACATAAGGTTTTACAATGAAGTTGTCAGGAATCTCTCCCAATTCATCAAATTGAGTTTGTCCTCCAATAGACATAACAACGGTATGCTCAGTATTTCCAAATGCTTTAAAACAAAGTTTATAGAAATCAATAGCTTGATTTAAGACTGTACCGAGTGAAATGTAAATGGGGCTTTTACCTTCGATTGCAGTAAAGTCGAAATCTTCTTGTGTGGATCGTGAAGAAATGGATGGGCCTACAAATTTATAGGATTGATCAAATGCTTCTCCGTTAAGTTGAAATTCCCTCGTTGTATAAACCATTGTAAGTGGTGCGGGATTACAAAAAACTTCATAAGGTGAATGGATTTCAACGCCATATTTTTCTTTAATTTTTGCTGTTAGCTGTTGAAAATCATCGTTCACCTTTTTTAAAACTTCGGTTGGAATATTTTTTGAAAGATGTTCTAATGTTTTATCAAATGATTGTTTAGTCTCGGCAAAAGATGTACATGAACTGATTGCTGGAAGCTTAAGGATTTTGGCAAGTAAATAGCCACAGCCAAACATAGAATCGTGGATGATGTAATCAAAATGTTCTCCTTTAATCTGTTCAAGAACGCTAGGTATGACGACATCTGCAGTAAGTAAAAGTCCATTGACCCTTTCAAGTAAATGATTTCTTCCACCTGAAATAAAAGCTTGGATAAATTTTTGAGCATCAAATGTGCGCACAGTCGCTCCCGTCTGCTCAATACGCTCTCGAAAAGCTTCAATCGTAAAGAACACGACCTCTTCTCCACGCGAAATTAACTCCTGCACAACGCCAATAGTTGGATTGATATGTCCTTCTGATCCACCGTTAATAAATAAAACACGTGCCAATTCTACCACTCCTTCGGTAAAGATTTTTTTAGATTGTGTAAGAGTAATGGATACTGTCACTTATCATTGCTTAATTATGTTAAAGCAGAATAAGTTCTTTTAGCAAGTTTAAGCATTTATCTTTTTTAGGTGGATAGCTTAAAGTGAAAGGCAGAATGGTAAAAGGAGTAAAATAGTCACTTGCTATTATACCCGTAGTCGAATTTTACACATGAATTAAAGTGTCGTATTTAATTGAAGATGTTTTGTTAAAGTATCTGTAGTTTTGAAAAATATCGCAAAAAAAGTCAAAAATTATTAATTTTTATTCGTTATGATTATAAGTGAAGAGGAGGTGAAATACCGTTGAAAAATGATTGGCTAATTCAAAAAACAATAAATTGGATTGAATCACATTTACATGAGCAAATTTCTGCCAATGATATTGATGCAGTAAGTGGATTTTCAAGATATCATTTTCACAGAGTTTTTCAAACCTCTGTTGGCATGTCTGTCACGGAATATATTCGAATGAGGCGACTTGCAAATGCTGTAAGTATACTTCTTCATACGAATGAAAGAATTATTGATATCGCGTTCTATTATCAATTTGAGTCACAAGAATCCTTTACACGAGCATTCAAAAAATTATATGGTTTGCCACCAGGGCAATACAGAAAAGTAATGAGAGCTATGAGAAAAAACAAGGAGGAATCAATAATGGAAGAAAAAATGAAAGGCTGGTTCATAAGTGGAAGCCATCCTTATAATTATGAAATAGGAACAGATCGGGAAACTGTTCATCAAGGAAAAGCATCGGGCTATTTAAAATCAAAAACGGTTCGGGATCCAGATGAATTTGCAACAATGATGCAACAATTTAAGGCAAATGAATTTAGAAATAAAAGAGTTAAACTATCGGGGTTTATTAAAACTGAAAATGTTAAACAATTTGCAGGACTTTGGATGCGAGTAGATAATGCATCGGAGGATATCCTGCAATTTGATAATATGAGTGATAGACCAATCATTGGTACAAATAGTTGGAATCGATATTCTATAGTTCTGGATGTACCAGAAAATAGTGCAATTATATCGTTCGGTATTTTACTGACAGGAAAAGGAGAAGTTTGGCTGGATGGGCTTAGTTTTGAGGTAGTTAATAACGATATCCCTACAACCCACATTTGCTTTGAAAACCATCTTTTAGAGGAACCGACAAATTTATCATTTGAAGAATAAGGTTTTTAAAAACCTAGAGCTGTTTCGACGGCTCTTATTTTTGTTAGGAAAAGAATTACTTCAGAATCCCGTTGCTTGGTCAGAGTATCATCTGGCATCTCCAATTCTCAAATGGTATTATATGGTTATGTAGTTCGATAAAGATTTTGCATCAAAGGTAGGAGAGGAAAATGTACACGATTGGGCAAGTAGCTAATTTTTTAGGTGTATCTAGAGATACGTTGAAATTTTATGAAGAAAAGGAATTAGTAAAGCCAAAGCAAAATATGGAGAATGGATATAGAATTTATAATCGTTTTGATATTTATGATATAACAACTGTCAATTTCTATAGAGAAATTGATATTGAAATTAAAAAAATTCAGGAATTAAGAAAAAGTAAGAGTATTGAGGGGATACAATTATTATTAGAAGAGAAAGAACAAGAAGTTTTACGGGAAATAGAATATAAAAAACTTCTATTAAAAAAGCTTCAAATAGTAAAAGAAGATTGTGAGAATATTAAACAATTTTTAGGGCAATACATAGTTAAGGAAATGAAACCCCTAGAAATAAAGGGGGAAATAGAACATTATACTGCATATGATGAATATGACACTTTAAAAAAGAATACGGACAGTTTAAAAAAAGCAGTTACGCTCACATCTTTAAGAAGAGTCATCAGCTTTAATGAAGAAGGTATTATAGAAGATAAGTTTATCATTGTAAGAAAATTGGAAGACTTGGATGAAAAAGTAGACGGTGAAATCCTATCCCATCCAAAATGTATTTATACAATAATTGAAGATGGAAGATGGTCAACTGGCGGAAAAAATATTGATCAACACGTGGAAGCTAGTTTAAGAAAAATCGCAGTAGAAAAAGGGTATGAACTTTTGGGACAAGTTTATATAAACCTATTACTGACTACTTATGAAGATGGACTTGAACGGGTATTTTTAGAGATTTATGTACCTATCAAGTGAAACTTATTAGTTCCCTCGCTTTACTGAAGAGCCATACTTTGTTCAATTTTATCAAGGGAGAGCCCTTTATATAGGGGTTCTTCCTTTTATTTGAAAAAACACTTGCGAAATTCAAAGTCATAGTGTACTATTTAACTAGTACACAGAGGGCGCGAAATGTATAGCCTGTAATCATTTATTGTAAAATGGCTCGATCATTAAGGAAGTAGAGACGATTTTGTAAATGAAGGCGAATTATAAGAAAGGTCAAATTAATGACAAAATGGATGAAGAAGGAGATACATATGAAAAGATTTACTTTATTTTTATTCATGGTGTTCACGATTGTATTGATGTGTGCTTGTTCACACGAAACAATGCCTAACGAAGAAAACAATAAAGAAAGTAAGGAAAAACCTGTTAACAATGTACTCGTTAAAATTCCTGACGATATTTTTGTTTCTAATAAAAAGAATGAAACGATTAGCGAAGAAGAAATGAAAGCCAGTATAAAAAAATATATGGATTATAGTCATGTGTTAGACAAAGAAATGCAGATAATTGTTTCTACATATGAGGATGCTTCTAAATCTGATCAGGAAAAATTACATACTTTAGTAGCTGAAGGGGAAAAGAATGATGCGAATTTCATTGATTTTATTAGTAATAATACTATCCCTGATGATTATAAAGAACCTTCAAAGACAATCTATGAATTTGTTTCATCGATCAGAAAAACGTTAATACAATTTGAAGATGAAATTGTTGGTATGGTCGAAAATGGTAACCTTACAGATATATCAGATTTTGCTTCAGAGCATTTTACTAAAGCGAACGGAAGGCAACAATTAAAAATCGAAAAATTTCTGGATGAGAAAAATATTAAAACTTCCTATTTCGATGAATAGATTGAGGTTAGGACAAAAGTAGTATAGTGTAAAACCCGAACAAATTTGCAAGACACTCAAACGGTGTTTTGTCATTTGTTCGGGTTTTCTATATATATTGCTTCATTTATTTGAAGGAAGTGTTGACCTGAGAGTAACCCCTAGGTTTAAGCTAAAGGTATTCTTAAAACGAAATTTAGTTTGAAACGGGGAATATGTATGAATAGAGAAAAGAAACTAAAAAAACCGGTAGCAAGTTTTATTTTACTAACCAATATCATTTTTTTGCCACTTTTTTGTCTTGTCGGAGCCACAAGAGTGTTAGGATTTCCTAAATGGATTTTTGATGTAACGCTCTGTATATCAGCTTGGTCCTCAACCTTTGCTTTTGCCATATTGTTTAAAAAAATCTATCCTGGGCAAAGTTTTATGCAATTTGTTAAAGATAAATTTAACAATAAGCTTAAGTTTTCGGTGATTCTTTCTGCGATGCTGATTCAAACATTTATATTTTTGATGATTGTATTTCTCGTATCGAAAAACAGTGAAGTAGACTCTGTTTTTACGATTTCTTCATGGGGAATGCTGATCTATTTCTTTTTTAAAAACCTACTTTCTGGGCCGCTAGGTGAAGAACTAGGATGGAGAGGATTCGCTCAAATGGAGCTTCAAAAGAAGCATTCGCCATTAAAAGCTTCGATTATCATTGGATTTTGGTGGGGGATGTGGCATCTTCCTATTTGGTTTACTACAGGGTATATGGGTATGGATTTACTAAAATATATACTATTCTTTATGATTGCACTTATTTCCACTAAAATCGTCATGACAGCATTTTATAACTTAAATCAAAATTTAATCATTCCAATCATCATCCACCAATTATTTAATTTCTTTATTGGCTTAATAAATGGTAACTTACTGGAACTAATCAAGTACAGCGCAATTCTTTATTCAGTAGTAGCGGTTTTACTCATCGTGATCAATCCAAAAAACGTATTGTATGGAAAAGAAGATATAAAAATTGTTAATGGAAAGCATTACATGGTTTAGAAAAAGAGGATTAGTGATCACCAAAAATTTGTCATGAACTTTCTGCCTCGACATTGAAAATATAACTGTCGTTACTAAATCCATTCAGAACCTTTAAGGATGGCTATTTAAATAAAATTATGTTTAGATCACGACTTGGAATAAAGTACCAAACTTTGTGCGTCCAAACCGATTTCCAGAGTAGCTTGGCTGTCATTTGAAAAACAATGATAGCTTTTTTGTTGATGAGGTAGGGCGTACATCACAGGAAAATGTTTTGCAGTGTGGGAGACAGCTAAAGGTCAGTTTTCATTAAGAGGTATAATGGCAGTTGTTTTTGATCGTATAATTTTAAAAATTTTTGCCCTATTGTGGATATTAAAGGTCTTTAATGTGTGATGAAAGGGAGAGTAGGGTCTAATAATAATTTTAAGCATATTATAACTTCAAGATTTTTATTTTCACAAGGGAGGAAAAGAATTATGTCGATTGTTCATGTAACAACAAAGAAAGAATTAAGAGAACAATTAAAAACTAAAAAAATAGTGTTATTAAATTTTTGGGCCGAGTGGTGTGGTCCATGTAAAATGCTTGCAGGGGTTCTTAATCAACTTAGTGAAGAATTCAGTGGTAAGATAAAAATTATAAAGGTAAATGTAGAAAAAAGCCCAGATATTGCAGCAGAATATAAGGTGATGGGAATTCCTTATTCTCGTTTGTTTATTCACAATAAATCATCTGAACCCATCATTGGATATGTCCCTTTTGAACAACTCAAGCAGATGATTGGTATTTGATGTATGGAATTTTGATTGAAGTATCCGCATAATAGATCTTTCTTGGTGGAACTTATAACAAAGAAAGGCTGCCAATAATAACATTAAACCGATGATGTATCAATATTTGTAGTGAGGCGTTAGATGAAGGTATCTTGAATCTGTTTTATTATTTACCAGTTCATGTTATAATAAATAGCTTAAGGTAATGAAAGAAGTTCCTTATAACTGAACGGATGCTAGAAAAGCCTCCGCATGAGATAAAATATTAGAGGTGTAAGAGATTGAATAAAAAATGGACGATTGATAAAATTAAAGAATTTGTAGAGAATAATTCAGAAAGTAAGTTACTAACGACTGAATATCACGGTTTCTCTCAAAAATTACTATTAAAATGTGCATGTGGTAGCAATTTTGAAAAAACATTTACAAAATTTAAAAATAAAAATCAACGTAAATGTGAAGTTTGCCAACCACCAAAAGAATCACGATAATTATGATACGACATATTAGCTATACGTATTACTACAGATAAAAAAGAGCCCAATGCTACAGCTAAAAAGAATATATTAAAAGTGAGTAGGAGAACAAACATGATAGAGATAAAAACATCTCCTTTAAGTGATGGAGAATTCAATAGAGGGGTATTTGCAACATGTGATATCAAAAAAGGAGAGCTTTTACACGAAGCACCTGTTATTTCTTATCCAAACGAACAGCACCAATACATTGAGCAAACTTTACTCGGTGATTATGCTTTTGAATATGGAATCGGTCAATCAGCCATCCTTCTTGGTTATGGAATGTTGTTTAACCATTCTTATGAACCTAATGCAACTTATGAGATTAATTTTAAAAATCGCACATTTGACTTCTTTGCTTACACAGATATAAAAGCTGGAGATGAAATTCTTATCAATTATAATGGCGACGTTGATGATAAAGAGCTACTATGGTTTGATCAGGAATAAAAAGAATTTAAAATAAATCAGGGCGTTAATCCAACAAGGATTGACGCTTTTTTTTGAGGTTATTGCAAGTAATTTAACTTAGGGTTCTTCATGGCAATAAAAACCCCGAAAGGAATATTGAAATCTGTTGCTTATGTAATTATCGGTGGTCTAGTTAATATTGATTAAAGAAAATCGCTAATATTTTAAAAGTGTCTTCTTTAATTAACGAGGTTCTTTACTTGAAGATCATCAGCTCTTTTTTCTTTATTGAACTAACGGTGCAGGATATTTGAACAAGCAAGTTGTATTATATATTGGAATTGAAAGAAAAGTGAGGAGGGTTTTTCTTGATTTTGAAATCTGAAATATTAACATTTAGAAATACCGAATTAAAGGATATAGATTTTGTTTGTAGCTTAGAATCAAATGAAGAAAATGCAAAATTTATCATCCCATGGTCTAAAGAAAAGCATGAAAAGGCAATCGAAAATACTGATATATTACACTTGATTGTAGAAGGTGGGAAAGGAAATCATCCAGTAGGCTATATGATTATTGCTGGATTAGAGAATCCTGATTTAAGCATCGAGCTTGTAAGGATTACTATTAGGGATAAAGGAAAGGGTTATGGGAAGGAATCAATCAGACTTATTAAAGAATTGGTATTTACGAAACATAATGCTAATCGTCTATGGTTAGATGTAAAAGTAAACAATTTGCGTGCCTTTAATCTTTACAAAAAACAAGGATTTGTCGTTGAGGGAACATTAAGGGAATGTATAAAAAATGATAAAGGTTTCGAGTCTTTATATATTATGTCTATATTAAAGAATGAATTTGAAAAAAGTAATCAAGGCTAATGTATTACTTCACGATAGGGGTGCCTTACTTGAAAAAAATTGAGTTGCATATGCAGCTCTTTTTTCTTTATGAACAACACAGGATAGTTGGAAAAGAGATTTATTGACAATAATTACAATTTTATATAAAGTGTTAAAAAATTCTAAATGTATCAAGCGTTGATGAGAAGTAATTAAGAGATTATTTACAGAGAGCTCCTATTTGCTGAAAAGGAGTAATAGTGATCTTAATGAAAAAAGCCTCTGACATCTTACCATTAACTGAAAAAAATAGGATCGTGAGACGGGTTCTGACAATATTAAGTAGGGTAAGAGGTTTATATGGTGACATATCAATAAACTAAGGTGGTTCTAGTCTTCAAGATGAATGTCTTAGGAAGGAGAGGTTTTTGTTGTAATTTTTATTTATCTAGAAATTGATTTGAAAGGGGAAAATGAAATGTATAATCCTTTACTATTAGATATTCCAACACAATTAACAACAGAAAGGTTAATTCTTCGTGCTCCAAATTATTCTGGAGACGGAAATATTGTTAGCCAAGCAATTAGAGATTCCTTTACTGAATTAAAAGCGTGGATGCCCTTTGCTCAAGAAATTCCTAGCATTGAAGAAACAGAGATTAACCTAAGAAATGCTTATATCAACTTTTTAAAAAGAGAAAGCTTTCGTTTTCTTATCTTTCATAAGGAAACTGATGAATTTATTGGAGTAGCGAGCTTTCAGGGGGTTGATTGGGATATTCCAAAATGTGAAATTGGATACTGGATTAATTCAACTTTTAGTGGAAATGGATATATGACAGAAGCTATAAAAGAGTTAATTAATTTCGGATTAAATCAAATCTTATTCAGAAGAATTGAAATTAGGTGTGAATCAACAAATTATAAGAGTCGTTCCATTCCAGAAAAACTCGGATTTAAGTTAGAAGGAACACTAAGGAATGAGGATTTGTCAGCAGATGGATGTCGATTAACAGACACTTGCATTTATTCAATAATAAAATAACTTTGTGAATAAGTTCACTTAAACTAGGAATGGATTGTTTTGTAGAATGAGTTAATTTCATAAATTTAATCCCTTTAGTATCAAGGGTTCTAAAACAATAAAAAGTAGAGCCAGAGCGACTGAAAGAAATCTGAGCGACGGAAAGAAGAGCCAAAGTGACGGAAAGAAGAGGCGAAGCGACGGAAAGAAATCCGAGCGACGGAAAGAAGAAGCGAAGTGACGGAAAGAAATTCGAGCGACGGAAGGAAGAGTCAAAGTGACGGAAAGAAGAGCCAGAGCGACGGAAGGAAGAGTCGAAGTGACGGAAAGAAATCCGAGCGACGGAAGGAAGAGTCAAAG
>Ga0209784_100240_pt1 | contig 35738 bp, 37 predicted proteins | sample AraplaCvi_mLB_r2_2_FD_184284 | JGI IMG/M metagenome (GOLD analysis project Ga0209784, IMG submission 184284) | Arabidopsis root microbial communities from North Carolina, USA - plate scrape CL_Cvi_mLB_r2 (SPAdes) (version 2) | ecosystem: Host-associated > Plants > Roots > Endosphere | place: USA...
GCTACAAATGAATAGAAAATTATTCCAATGATAACACTTATCATTTATTTTCCTCCTATTTTACCCATCATCCATAATACTAACTAAATCAAAAGGAAGCTGCCCTAAGGAGCTTCCTTTTTCAATTATTTGAATGAATTCCATGCAGTCGTTCGAATGCTGGACGTGAAAACGGAGCTTTTCATTAAGTAACATTGTGACCACTCGTCCGGTTGAACCTCGATTGAAAGGGAAGGATCGAGCTCACCAGTGACTTTACATATTCGCTCTGCGCACACATAAAATGGTTGCAATCAAGCTCTTCAATAATGACCCCATCCCTCAGAAAGGCTAGGCGATTACATAAATAGGCTACGGCTTGCAGATCATGCGCTATGAATAAATATGTTAATTGAAACTCCCTCTGGAGCTCCTTTAAGAGAGATAAAATTTGAGATTGCACAGAAACGTCGAGCGAGCTAATGGCTTCATCCAAAACAAGATAGCGCGGCCGTGTGGTCAAGGCACGCGCTATGCATACGCGTTGCAACTGTCCACCGCTTAGCTCATGCGGATACTTCTTTAGATAGTCAAGGGGCAACTCTACCCGCTCCATCAGCTCTGCAATGATCGCTTCATGGTCGGCATGAGCGTTTTTACCGCTTCGTAGCATATAGAGTGGTTCCTCGATAATTTGCCGCAGGGTCCAGTTCGGGTTGACAGAGGTGCGATAATCCTGGAACACGACACTGAATTTCCCTTTGTTTTGCTTAAGCCACTTTTTATGAGGCACACCATCTATCCGAATGGTCCCACCGTCACTGGTCTCTAAACCAAGTAGAATCCGGGATAACGTGCTTTTACCGCTACCGCTCTCCCCTACAATGCCCAGACAGTCTCCATCGTTAAGATGAAAGCTGACGCCGGTCAGTACATGATTTTGGGTGTGATTCCGCAGCCCACGGTCAGCCTTATAGCTTTTCTGGAGACTCTCCACCGTAATCATACTCTTTGTTCCCCCCGCTATGCAATGTGTTCATAAAGCTATCTGAAAGCTGCTGACGCGTGCTAACTAAATATTGGGTGTAGGCATGTTTAGGCTCATTAAAAACATCAGTGACCGAGCCCTGTTCCAATACTTCTCCATCTTTCATGACGATAACGCTGTCAGCCAACCGCTGCACAACTCCCAGGTCATGGGAGATGAGGATCAGTGTGGTACCCGTCATTTCCTTTAAGGACTGAAATTGATTGACGACTTCCAATTGATTAATGGAGTCTAGAGCTGTTGTAGGCTCATCCGCAATAATAATGTCCGGCTTCAGAACAAGAGCAATTGCAATCATACAGCGTTGAAGCATCCCACCGGACAGCTCATGAGGATAACTCTTATAAACGGCAAGCGAATCCGAAAAATTCAATTTCTTCAAGCTTTCCAAACTCAATCGCTCAGCTTCTCTCCTGGATACCCCCAATACCTGCATAAAAGTTTGTTTCATCTGGACACCCATTTTCTCAATAGGATTGAAAGCAGTCATTGCATCCTGAAGAATCATATTGATTTTTTGACCACGAATGGACCTCCGCTGTTTTTCGTTGTCCTTCAAAATGTTGCGGCCCTCGAAAATAATCTCTCCTTCAGATTGAATCCAGCGGGGATTTACACCTAAAATTTCCCGAACAGTCATCGTCTTTCCACTGCCGCTCTCCCCAACAATACCGAGGCAAGAATTTTTTTGCACCGAGAAGGAAGCATCTTTTACAATTCTTCTTTGTGTCTTGAGATCAACAATATTAAGATGCTTAACGGTCAGTATGGTCACTTACCATCTTCCTCCCTTCACCCAAGCGGAATAGCTTGCGTTGTTGCTTCGGGCTTGCCATGTAGGATTTCGAGTTCATGGCCTGCTGCAGACTGTCACCGAGAAAATTTAGCGCGACGATGACAAGCAGAATGGTAATACCGGCAGGGATCATCTGCCAGGGATGGGTGAACAACACATTCTTCGCTTCATTCAGCATCATTCCCCATTCAGGAGCAGGAGGTTGCACGCCCAATCCAAGAAAGGAAAGGGACGAAATACTTAGAATCACCCAGCCCATCTCTAGGGTCGAATGTGTGGTTACTTCACCGGAGATCCCGGGTACAATATGCTTTCTCATAATATAGATTGGAGAAGCCTGATGGACTTGAGCGAACTTCACATAGTTTTTTGATCGATACTGCTGAACGCTGCTATAGATCATCCGTGTATACCACGCCCACTTCGACAAAATATTCGCAATCACAATATTCATTATCCCGGGTCCCAATATGCCGATAATAGCTAAAATCATCACCTCTGACGGGAAAGATAGCATGGCGTCGCAGAAACGCAAAATGACTTCCCGGACTCTTCCGTTCGAATAGCCTGCTAGAATACCAAATGCGACCCCGGAAAAAATCGTCACACCCATAGCTAGTAGAGCATAAAAGAACGTGGTGCGTATGCCGAATAAAACCCGTGAAAATAAGCATCTTCCCAAATGATCAGTCCCGAGCGGGTACTCTGCGCTTGGCATGGCAAGCTTCATATCCACCTGAAGTAAGGTAGGATCATGCGGAGCAATTAGAGGGGCGAAGATCCCTGCAAGGGAGACCACGCCCAAAAATAACAAGCAAGTGATACCCAGCTTATCCTGTTGAAGACGCTTGAAAAAACTCATTTGGCTTCCCTCCGCAAACGTGGATCTATCATCACGACCACAATATCTACCAATAAATTGCAAATGATAAATAAAACGGCCATCATCAGAATATAAGCCTGAATCACGGGATAATCCGAGTTAAAAATAGCCTTGACGCACAAACGACCAATGCCGGGCCAGGCAAATATATTTTCAACAACAACAGTCCCAGCAATCAGACGCGGAATAGACATGCCGAACGCGGTAAGAGCCGATTGGATCGAATTGGAAAACACTTTCCACATCACAGTGCTCTGTTTGAGCCCACGCAGCTTGGCATAAAGAATGAAATTTTCTTGCGTATTTTGGATCATATTATTGCGTATCAGTCTGACATAGGTGGATAAAAAGGTTAGTGACAAGGTGACGGCGGGCAAGATAATAGATGAAGGCCCATTCTTCCCGCTTGTCGGAAGCCACCCCAGATAAACCGAAAAATACCACATGAGCAGCAAGCCGATCCAGAAGCTTGGCATCGCTGCCAACAAAAAAATGAAGCCCCGCAAAAAACGATCCTGCCATCTATTCTCGAAGATGCTGCAGATTATCCCGATGGAAACGCTGAAAAAGACAATAATTATAAGTGTAGCCCCCGCTAATTCAAGCGTTGGAGGAATCGCTTGACGCAATTCTTCCAATACAGGCTTTTTATTGACGTAGCTGGTACCCAAACTCCCTTGAAAGCTATCCATCATCCAGTTTTTATATCGGATAAGAAAAGGATCGTCAAGTCCGAGCTCTTCGCGCATGCTCTGGACCACTTCCTCCGTCGGGGTAATCTGATTTACACGCAGAGCAATCTCTGCCGGATCGCTAGTTCTTAAATTAATTAGAATGAACGCCAAGAAGGTAACCAGCAGCAGGAGCGGAACGGTACCTGCTATGCGTTTTATTACATACTGTTTCATAAAGGACTCACTCTCTGCTTATTCAAAATACATGAGCTCAAACGGGATTTCATATTGTGATACATTGAAGGAAACGCCCTTAAGCTGTTCGGCATGAATCGCTTTGACAACTGAATAAGTCAACGGCAGGTACACAGCCTCTTCATTCACATAGCTGAATATTTGCTCATATTTCTCCACCCGCGCAGTTTCGTCCTGCTCAACGAGAACATCGCTGATCGTTTGGTCCAGCCATTTCTTCTTCTCCAGACCTGCCTGAGCCTGATAATCACCATGCGAAGGCACACGCCAGGTTGATACATAGGTTTGTGGATCATAAGGCAAGCCCCAGGACAAAGAGTATTGCAAATCGAATTCACCGGATTTTTGACGGTCGAAATAGGCTTGCTTTTCTTCACCCAACAGTTCAAGCTCAACGCCAATCGCTTTGAGATCATTTTGCATCGATTCTCCAATCGTTTTCTCCTGTGCATTATCAGAATTATAGGACAGCATCAGGTTAAGCCTTTTCCCATCCTTATAACGGTAGCCATCGTCTGATTTTGTCCACCCTGCTTGATCCAGCAAAGCTTCGGCCTTCTGGGTATCATAGGAACGAACCTTAAGCTCAATGTTGGCGTACGGAGTGGATTTAGACATCAGGACATCCGCAATTTGCTCCGTGTCGTTGAGAATGCCGGTCGCGATCGTTTGTTTGTTAATGGCATATTGCAATGCCTCGCGAACCAGTTTGTCAGAAGTTGCTTCTCGCTTGCTGTTCAGCAAAATCGAGCGTGAGCCCGATGGCGGACTGATCTTCGTTACATACTTGCCCTCGTCTTGCAGAGAGGTGAAGGCATTGGCATCTAGCATGTCGCCGTCCGCGCCAAATATGAGATCAATCTCACCGTTCTGCAGAGCAAGTAGAATCGTCTGGTGATCCGGCATGACCTTCCAACGAACATGCTGAATCTTCGGTTTATCTCCCCAATAGTTCTCGTTGACACTAAACAACGCGTATTGATTGTCTTTATGCTCGGCCAATATATAGGGTCCCGTGCCTGCATAACCATTGACGCCATTCGCTGTTGTTCCGTCGATGAAACATTTAGGGGAGATCATTCGGAAAGGACGCGTAAGCCCTAACTCCTCCAACGTCGGATAATATGGTGTTTTAAGTGTCAAGGAAAACGTATATTCATCGACAACTTTAGTTGAATCAATAACCTGCACCAGATTCAGCCAGGCATTCTTCTCATAGTTGGCTACGACGACATCAATATTTTTCTTGACGGCATCCGCATTGAACGGTTCACCATCGCTGAATTCGATGTTTTTTCTTAAATAGAACGTATAGGTTAAACCATCCTCCGAGATCTCCCATTTCTCAGCAAGCTTGGGTTTAACGCCCTCCGGTGTATTCATGACCAGAGATTCAAAAACCATATTTTGTGCAGCGAGTTCGCCACCTGTCAGATGAGGATTAATATCGCGAATATCTTTGGTGCTGGCAAACACTAGTTCGTTCTTGTCCACTGCTGCAGGGTTGCTCTTGGTAGCCTGGCTGCAGCCTGTTAATACAATCAGTAACGTAAACATAGCAAATAAAAATTTCTTCTTCATATATCCTCCTGAATATAACTGTAGTAGATGTAATTAAGCTGAGTATATCGACCGCTGAACTCTTCCGGTGTACATGGAGGTACAAGCAGTACGCATCAAGTGAAAGATAATGAAAGACAGCCATATCCCGTGACTGCCCCAGGACATCCCTGCTATCCAGTTAACCGGAATGTAGACGAGCAGCGATATAAAGATGCCGTTGCGAATAGCCCAAGCCTGTGTTACCCCGGAAAATATGCCTTCCAGTTGCAACCCCCATACACCGGCTATACTGTATAGTGCGATCCAAAACATATGTTCCCTTACGGCCAACTGTACCTGTAGGTCGTCCGTAAACCATGACACAAAGTCTAACGGATCAACGATTAGCACAAGCCCCATCAACACGGCAAAGATCGCTCCCCAGACTGCTGATAATTTCAACGCATCCCGATAACCGTTAATATTCCCTTCACCTGCAGCCTGTCCAGCAATAATGCTGGAGGCATTAGCCAAGCCACTGAACACATAGGCTAGCAAATAATGAAGCTGCAGCAATATGGCGTTGGCTGCCAATACGGTTTCATCCATTCGAGCCGCTTGAACCATAAACAAGCTGGTCATCACCAATAAGCAAATCGTACGTAGGAAATGGTCACGATTCACGATCACCATTTTTTTAATATGGCAGAGATCAAACAGTTCACTTATATGGAGACGAACAAGTGCGAATCGCTTGCTGTATCGAATGATCACGAAGCCAATTGCTACGCTGGTTATTTCTGACACCAAGGTGGCAACTGCAATTCCCGCAACTCCCCAGTCCAACTGCAAGGCTAACCAAATTCCAAGGAGCATATTAAGCACATTTGCGAACAATTGAGAAACCAAGGTCAATTTAACCTTCGACACCCCAATCAGCCAACCTGTAATGGTGTAATTCAAAAGCGCGAAGGGAGCTCCCCAAATTCGTATGTCAAAATAGATTCCAGCTTGCTGGAGCACTGCATCGCTGCCCCCAATGAGGTGCATGGCAGCCAGCAAAATGGGCTTTTGTGCCGCAATGAACACCACGCCTAACAAAATCGCAATCAGCAGAGGTCTGATGAAGGCATAGGCAAGCTGCTCGTCGTGCTTGGCTCCAGCCGCTTGAGCCGTAAACCCTGTGGTGCTTACTCTTAAAAAACCGAATAGCCAATACAAGTTGTTAAATATTAATGTTCCCACAGCTACTCCACCAATATAGGACGGATCCCCCAAACGACCTGCAACGGCTGTATCAACCGCTCCCAGCAAGGGAACGGATAGACCGGTTAAAATGAGAGGAATGGAGAGCTTAAGATACTGCCTGTGTGTCATTTTAGCTCCTTTATATGTAATTTTTACGAAATTAAACACTGAGAAATATCTATAGTCTTTACGCAAACCATACAAACAGAAACTATACATGTTTATCGTAATTGTTACGATTAGGATTATAGTTTAGGATTCTTTGAAATGTCAAGAACGTCCAACGACGGCTCTGATCGGTAAGTGTAGTGTTACCTTCTTCCCAAGACAATCGCAATGAACAGCGCATCCACTTTTAGTCGTACATTTTCAGCAAAAAAAGACAGCGTGCAAAATTCACTTCACGCTGTCACATATAGGCAGTCCTTTACGACTACTTTTTATAACTGAATCGTTTCTTATACTTATCGACGCGTCCGCCGACTTCAGAGCTTTTCTGTTTGATCCATTGGATAATTATCAAGCGGTATAGATTTCTCATATTTCAAGTAGATGATGATGATGGGAAAATCGACAACCTTCATAAATCGTATGGAATGAAAGATGTTGTCAATTGACTGCCATTCATGATTTAATGGTAATTATTACGTATTAGGTGAACTGCATGCATGAAACTCTGAACCTGTTTCACAATTCTCCAGCAGCTGTCTATTTATAGGAGGAACTGTTTTGCGTAAGTGGCTTTCAAAGTCCGGACTCAATCTGGCATTTGTCGTAATTATTCTATGTATAATCTATGTTGCATTATTTCCAGACGTCATCTCAAACTTAAGTGTACCAGTTCCCGATATGGAAAAAATCCAGACATTTAAAACGATGCTCATCAGCATCGTATTGGAGGCATTGCCATATATCCTGATCGGTGTATTTGTTTCGTCACTCATGCAGCTGTTCCTGTCGGAACAATGGATCGCTCGGTTCTGCCCGAAAAATCCGGTCCTCGGCATTATATTCGCCTGTACGCTGGGCATTATCTTTCCGGTCTGTGAATGCGGCATGATCCCTATTGTGCGTAGACTCATGGTGATGGGGATGCCGCTTTATATCGGGATTGTTTTTATACTGGTTGGACCGATCGTTAACCCTGTTGTTTATGCCTCAACGTACCAAGCCTTTCGTTTACAGCCAGAGATCGTCTATTCCCGAATGGGCTTGGCATTGGTCGTTGGTTTGATCATCGGGCTTGTCGTCTATAAATTTGTCTCGGGTAATCCATTGAAAAGTGCTCAAACCGCCCGTCATTCCAATGCAAATGACGCTTCACACGGACAGTCCCAGAACAAATTCCTTTCCATGATGGATCATGCCGCTCACGAGTTTTTTGACATGGGGAAATATCTGATTATCGGCTCCATTATAACGGCAGCTATTCAGTCATTTATCCCCAGAGAACTTCTCATTCAACTTGGACAAGGTGAGTTAAGCTCCCATCTGTTTATGATGGCATTTGCTTTTATATTGTCGATTTGCTCTACTTCGGATGCTTTTGTAGCTTCATCATTCCTTCAGACATTCTCCGTATCCTCTATCATCAGCTTCCTTGTATTTGGGCCTATGGTGGATTTCAAGAGCACATTGATGCTGCTGTCTGTCTTCAACAAACGCTTTGTCATATTTCTGATCGTTCTTACAAGCGTTACCGTATTTATTCTCTCTATTGCGTTTGGACAAATGATGTTCTGAATGAGGAGTGTATCAAGTGAATCACCAGCGAAATGAAGCCGTTCATTATTGGATACGGGCAATCATCCTGCTCATCTTTTTATGTTTTATTGTCTATCTCGTCAAAACGGGAACGTTAATGTATTATATTGCACCAAGAATGGAAATCTTTATCCAGTTAGCTGCAGTCGGACTTTTTCTTCTCAGTGTCAGTCAAGCATACCTGGCCATGCAAACTGCCCGAAAACGCAGCGTCATGTGTGAGTGCCAATGCATCCCGCCGAAATCCCTTAAATGGAATGTTGGGATTTATTCATTGTTCATCTTTCCATTACTGCTGGGAGTTCTCCTTCCCAATACCATCATGGCCAGTAATGTCGCTTCGATAAAAGGGATGAATTTAACCCCCGTTCGACTGGATGCGGAGTTGCAAAAAGACGTTCCGACAGATGAACCTGAAGGAATGGATTCGTTCGATGCTGAACAAGAAATACCAATAGAACGTGAACCGTTTCCCGAATATGAGCATTTAGAGGACTTTGCGGAGTTTGGCAAGAAAATTAACGAGCTTCCTTATATCACCGTAAATGATACTGGTTTTATGGAATACCTGACAACTTTCAGTCTCTACGCTGACGCTTTGACTGGAAAGAAAGTTGAGCTTACAGGGTTTGTCTACCGGGAACCCGATATGGCCGCTAATCAGTTTATCCTCTCCAGGTTGGCCGTCCAATGTTGTTCTGCTGACGCCACTCCCTACGGGATCATCGTTGAAGATGATGATGCTGCCACTTTGCAGAAAGACACATGGGTTCAAATAACGGGAACGATCGGAAAAACAAACTACAATAATCTTGATGTCGTGAAAGTGGATGGAAAATATATTCATCCGATCGATGCTCCGGAGACTCCTTATGTGTACCCTTACGTGGACAATTTTAACAACCTACTGGATTAGTAATACCGGTAAGCTGATCATTTATCATTGAAATACACTAAAAGCGAGCCCTTAGAGAATTTCTCGAAGGCTCGTTATACGTTAATTATTTGAAGGAAAGTTGGTGCCCAGCCACAACCTTTCAATAAAGTACAGAAAACAATATATTCCATCTACTCGGTATTGACATCCAACAATTTCGCTGTTATTTTTGCAACTTCGGATATTTTCTGGTCCTTCATATAAAGCTCCATCTTTTGTTCGTCTCCAGCATAATTTACTGAATCAAACATCCTGGCCCATGATTAAGATCACAATCAAATAACGAAGCAGTCCCCTCAATAGCTTGAATGATATCAAAGAACGGGATATCCTCCCAGTTTCGTTTAAGCCTATAACCTCCATTCATGCCAGAAGTCGATTCTATAAAATTCCTACCGTAACCAGGTTAAGGAACAACAGAGAAACCAATAATACCAATACAGGAGCTAGCCAGTTCCCAAGCTCTATGGAAATATAAGGGAGTAAAAACTCGTGCCTAACATATTCCCATATGCCAATCGTTAATGTTGGAATCGTCAGTATCAACCATTTGATTTGTTTGTAGGATAAACTTATAATCCCCTTTCCGGGTACAACCGTATCTTTTTATTTTACTTCGAAGAAAACAAGACAGATATGACCCGAAAAGGCTACTCCACCAGGAGTTCCGTCCTTCACTAGGCAGCCGCCATAATAGATACAGAATTGATCTCCTAGAGTTACCATGCCCAAGGAGATGGAGAGAGTCCTGCTAGTTCCTTTATTTTGTTCCATGTCGTATAAGTAACTGGTTTCATCTGCTCAGAAGTACACGCTGATTCGGGTTCGTAGCCTCGCTCTTTTACTTTATCCCAAGTGGTTTCAGATAAATTATTGGTCAATCCCGCATCATTAAAACAAGGAGGTGCCACATATACCTGAAGTGTGTGGTCAAGGATCATCCTTGTACCTCCTGGTGGTTGAAAGGGCAAGGGAACAAAAATCATAAATATTAGAACGATTATAAGTCCTCCACTTAGCAACCATGATCTTAGCTTAGTCATGGTTAATCCACTCTATCATATTCAAAATGTCTGCCATTTTAGTCTGTTCTCCTTCATACATTTAGATGATTCTCCTAATCTTTAGGCAACTACGGGATAACTTCCATCTTTTCATAGGTATGTTTCTTTCGGGCTTCATCAGTGACATTTACATCCATGATCCACGAACCACTTTCGGAGATATAGCTTCCCTTGGCTTCATAAGTATATTTATCAAACCCTTCGAATCCGTAAGGGTCTGGTCCACCTTCCTTGTAAATCATCGACGCTTCCACCTTTTCTTTGTCACGATGAAAGATAACCTCGGTTGAAATGGGTTTTCCCATTCCACTCGGCAGCCAGATGTCTAAAGTGATATGCTGCGCTCCGCCGCTCTGATCCCGAACCCTAAGCGTCATGTGAGCATCCTCTCCCATTACATGCCAGTAAATCGGCTCCATCAGCACAGTCCCACCAGTAGCAGGCGCTGAGATCAGAACGGATATCAGAAGCACGAGAACAGTTAAGCTCAATGAAAAACGAAGGCTTTGTTTGTAGTGGAAGCGCATGCTCATCTCGTCATTCCCCGCTCTCCTCCAACGTCTGTAACCTATAGTTGCAACCCATACTATGACAAGGGTTAACAACAGCTTGAGCAAGACCAGGATGCCATTCGGCCCGCTCTTCCATTCTGTCCACATACTTAAACTTAGCGATAATTTAATCAGGCTTGTTAAAACAATGCTGCACAAAGCTACAGTAGCCAATGTCATAAATCTCGAAATAAGTAATCTGACCTGGTGACTCGGCAGTTCTGGCTTCCGTGATAATGCTGCATAGATCGAAATGCCTCCTCCAAACCAGATAGCACCCGCTGCTGTATGGATACTGGCAGCCAATACGGAGATCACGCCCTGTAGCGACAAGAAAGTTTGGACATTTTCTATATGCAAGAGTGGTATAATGACCAATGCGCATAGGCCTTTAATTGCGGACGAAATTTTGGGATGGGGAATTGCCTTCCAAGAAATTAGAAGCCATATGACGGCAACCGTTACTTTCACAAGCATGAGCGTATTATTTGAGCCTGTAAGTATTATGGCATACAGTGTCACAAGGGCTGCAATCTGCTCGATCCGTTCGATCATCGACCACGCTTTATGTCCACCAGACGCGGGAAATATCGCAGAACGGAATATATTAACTCCTACGAGAACCATGACTGAGCTTATTTCAATCAATCTCTTGAGCTTGTCGAACAAGTCCGGCCATTCTACGCTTCCTTCCGCGTGCATATGCTCATGTCCGGATGCGACCACTTCCCATCCTGTAACTGACATTAAATATAGGCAAGCAGCAGTTATTACAAATGTCGATGCCAGTCGCCTAATAAAAACAGACATACTTCTACCCTTCTCTCTAATCAAGCTAGGATTCTCTCATATTTTCACTTAGTTATGTGTTATTTTAAATAGCTCCTTGTAGCTATGGAGTTCTTTTATCCCTGTTTCACGAAAAAGATCCGGCACATGGTCATATCGTGACGGATCAGTTTGTGTCTATAAAGATAACGCTAATTCTACTTCATAATCCCCAGTTGCTCCGTGTTATATCGCAAAACATCAAGTAAGGATTTCATGTTTTGATCTCCGCTAATCCTACCCGCTGAAGCATCTCTCCAGCCATCGCCACATCCTGCTTGCTCGGACGGCGACCAAAACCGTATGATGTTCCCCAACGTCCTAGGAGCACAGCATCTTTGGCAGAAATCGGAAATTTCCCAGTCCCATGTGATTGAGGTACATAACCGATACAAGACCGAGCCCATCGCTTATCCCGGTTAGAAAGAATCGGGCGACCGAGAATCGTAATACTTCCGTACTGAACTGGCAAGATTTGATGAATCGCTCGGAAAAATGTTGTTTTCCCTGCTCCGTTCTCTCCCACAATTGCAACCGATTCGCCTTCCTTGACTTGAAAGCTTAAATCGTTCAATATCGGTATTCGGCCTTACCCTCCCGTAAAATGACTCATATCAAGGGCTAGCTCTTCTTGTAGAGCTGCTTTCATTTCAACCACCACTTTCATGAAAAAACATCACATGTAATTACCTTATTTTTCCTATGGCAGATTGCGTTTTTTATCTTATCGTATAAAAGAAATCATTGATATAACCCGAAAGAGCTAGCTCATTTGAACATACACACAATATCACAAGTGTAAAGAAATAAACATTGTCACAAAGCCGTCCTGAAAGGAACCATTCTTCACAATACTGAAACAAAACTGGCCCGATCGAGTCATTTATTTTAGTACACCATTACATTAATATTATTTTGTTCTGATCGATACACAGTTCAAGTAACAATAGTTAATAGAAGGAGATAGACATGAACAACAAGAACACATTTAATCCTTTCCGAAGACTTCATTTTTATGCTGCTTGGTTTATTACACCCCTGCTTCTAACATTGACCCTATCGGGTATCGGTTATTTATTTTTTAATGAGGTCGAAAACAACATTTATCAAAATGAATTTTTTGGACAAAGCGATATCAAATCAAAACAAAGCATTGACGAAGCTATTAAGGAAATAAGCGACAAATACCCAAGTCATCAAATTGGAAAAATCAGCATGATGGAGGAACCTTACAACCACAGAGTTACGATCAGTAATGATGAAGGCGATTCTCGCTATATTTTTCTAGACAGCAACAACCAAATCGTCGCCAATCAAAATGCTAAATACACCTACGCTAATTTTATGCGAAACTTTCATAGTTCCCTTTTTACCGAAAGTACTTTTATACGATATTTGGTCGAATTGACTGCTTGTTGGACAATATTCCTGATTGTCTCGGGTATATATATGACTTTTAAGAAAAGGTTACTTGCAATCAAGACGGAACAAAGAACTAACAAGCTTAAATTTCAAAAGATTCACGCCATTTTAGGACTTGTAATTGCGTTACCTTTAGTTGTAATTGTATTAACAGGAATCCCTTGGTCCGTATTTATGGGGAGTCACATTAGTAAATTTGGACAAGAGCATCCCGAATTAGGTAGAACCGAATTACGTTATAACCCTCCGCAATCTGATGTAAATGAGATTCCTTGGGCTACAAGAAGCTTGGATCAACCAACCTCAAATCATACAGGACATGCCGATCATCACTCTAATGCGACCGTAAGTATAAACAATCCGAATCAACAAAGTTTAGAATTTATCATTAACAAAGCTCAAAACGAAAATATTGTCAGACCGTTTTCGATCGTTTACCCTTCAAATGAACAAGGCGTATTTACGGTTTCCAAAGGAAGCAATACAGGCGTCACTGGATTAGATGTTAGCCCATACCAGGAAACAACCGCTTATTTCGATCAATACTCAGGTAAGTTAATTGCCAGAATAAACTTTGATGATTATGGGATTATAGGTAAGTGGTTTACTTGGGGAATCCCTCTCCATGAAGGTCACTTATTCGGAATGGCTAATAAAATTCTAAACTTGATTGTTTGTATCGCATTCCTTGCAGCAATAGTTATGGGATTCGTATCATGGATGAAAAAAATTAAACCTCGAAATATGAATTGGCCTAAACGCACCAATAAAACGTGGTCTATAGGAGTTATAATCACTTTATTGATACTTGGTATACTAATGCCCCTGTTTGGTTTATCTATTCTAATTATTTTTATTATTGAAAGTATCATCTATTACTCAACTAAGAATAAAAACGTAAGCGCTGCAGGATAAATTGTTAAGAAATTAATGCATGTGTTTGGCTTTTTGCCGAAGCGTTAAGCAGTTGAAACAAAAAAGGAAGAACCTTAGCCTAGCAAAGGTTCTTCCTTTTTTGTTTCATGATTTTATATCAGCTTCTAATTCCAAGATGTGTTACATTCTACTGCCCCTATGGTTGCTCTATATGTTCAACACAACCAAAAATTCCCCTTTAAGAAGCTATGCTTGATAATCTACAGGTTTTTGTTACCTTACTCCTGTTTGATCCGATTCATTAAATTCAAGATATCCTCCATTTCGGTCAGTTCACCTTCATGTCTGTCAATAATTGTACCCTCCTCATCGATCAGCAGTGTTAGCGGCATGCCGACCACTTGATATGCTTGTTTAATTTTGAGGTCGCTGTCCATAACGATTGGAAATTCGAGTTCATACCGTTCAACGAATTTTTGAACTGCTCCTGATTTCTCACCCACGTTAATTGCAAGCATGTCAACGCCTGCAAGCTTATATGCCTCGTTCAGTAGCGGCAGCTCATTGACACAAGGATTACACCAAGATGCCCAGAAATTGATTAATACACCTTTACCTTTATAATCCTTTAATCGTACTTGTTTTCCCTCAAGATCCATTGAGGAAAACGGCGGTGCGATATCCCCCACGCCTGCATGACTTCGGGGAGCATCTTGGAATCGGAATATTGCATATACTCCACCGAGTAGGATAACAACCAATAACATATAATGAATGATTCTGCGTATTATAATATTCAATATAAACTCCTCGCCCACTAGTTAGACAAAATCCTTGAACTTTTATCTCCTAATTAAAGCCTTAGAAAAAGTGGAATTGTCACTACTATAATTTATCTTCGTGTCTGGAGAATCCTCCAGAGATCCCAAACAACTCTCTAAATACTTGCTGCATCCCCTCGGTTTCGTTTGTTAGGTGGATGTCTTCCCTCTTCCTGTCCAGAATCACGTTCCCATCCCGTAAAAAAACGATACGATCCGCCAATGCTTCCGCAATTTCCAATTGATGCGTTGAAAAGAGAAGCGTTTGCCCATTAGAAACTGCTTGATGCACAAGCGTTACGAAGGTGTTCATCCAGAAAGGGTCCAGACCGTTGGTTGGTTCATCCATAATCACCAGTGGTGGTTCTGCTAACAGCGCTTGTGCAAACAACACCCGCTGCCTCATGCCCTTGGAGAAGGAAGCAACGGGTTTACTGCCTGTATCCGATAAGCCGACCATCGAGAGCACCTCTTTGGCGCGAGTTTTCCCAAGACCGCGAAGCCTTGCCCAAAACAACATAGTCTCCATCGCGGTTAATCCTGGACTAAAGCGATAATCATCCGGCATATATCCGATTTGACGAGCATAATTTTGTCTGTTTTCCAGCCAATCGTGACCGTTGACGGAAATGGATCCCCTCGTCGGACGCAGAATACCAGCCACCATGCGAAGCAACGTGCTTTTTCCCGCACCGTTCCCCCCGCACAATGCAACGGCCTCCCCGCGTCTGATATACAGATGCAAGTCCTCGATGGCCGTCTTTCCCTTAAACGATTTGTGAACCCCATCGAACCGAACCAGATGATTATCCACGACTTCTTCCCCTTTCCCATAAGCCAAAAGAGATGGCCAACATGGTGCCGATCCAGAGCAACATCACGCCAATAAACACCGGGGTTCCCCAATTGGAACGAATCCATACCATCCAATTGTAATACTCCGGCCCGAGCGTCGAACCTCCACCTAATTTGACAACGGTAAACAGACGCGTCAATTCTGCAGGATTAAGAAATGTCAATGTAGTGACAGCCGGTTTGATCCAGGGATATGGCATCATGCCGAGCAATGCAATGAGAATAGATGGCCATGCAATGATGGCAAAAAACCAGACGCCCACCGCGATCGTAAGTGCTTGCCAACGATTGCGGGCGATTGTACCGATCAGCATGGCTAATCCGAGGAAAAACAGGGATAAACCTATCGAAAAGACCAGAAGCTGCTGATAAGTCAAGAAATCAAAACCACTACCTGAAAGCCAACTGGCTGCTCCCGACAATCCAAATCCAAAGGAAACAATGGATAACAAGACGATGGAAAGCCCGATATACTTGCCAGCCAGTAAAGACCAGGTACCCAGCGGATAAGTTGAGAGAAGCTCCCAGTTGCCCTCTTCCTTCTCGGCTGTTAAGGAAAAAGAACCCAACATCAGCGCCATCAAAGGAAGCAAATATAACGCCAGGTTTAACATGGTGCCGCTAGTGCCGGAATATCCGCTTACATAACCTTGCGAGTTAATAATCAATAAACTTACCATAAACATGGCGAAAAGGGCCATGAATGAATAGGCCCATGGATTTCGAAATCCGATCTTCATTTCTCTTACGGCTACATAACCCATTTCACTCACGAGCCGTGTCCTCCGGTTGCTGGTTCCTCATCGGCGCTGTGGTCAGGCATATCATCACCATGCTCCTGATCCGGTGCATGATCATGATCGTGACCGTGCTCCCCTCCCATATCCATCATATCCCGATTGACCTCCCACGAGTGATTGGCGAGATCTTCTGCCGTCATGAGTTTACCTTTGCCTTGTTCTTCAATATAAGCTGTGGCATCCGCCTCTTGTTCAAACGAGACGATTCCATAAGCCATTGGTGTTTTATATGAAGGATCATAGGCATAGTATGCTTTTTCATAACGGAGCCACTGTTTGCTGTTAAAATCTCGGACGAATTCAGCGCCGATCGTATCGGTTCCGTTCTCTTTCTTCCACGTGTTTAAACAGCCGATATCATCGAATTTAAGCGATTGACCGTCCTTTGTTATGATTTGAGTCGCATATTGGTCGTCTTTGACGGCCATCTTGCAGATGACACATACATCTGTATTTTCGTTGATAGCCTGCGGTTCATACTTCTCTCCTCCGCAAGCAGATAATACCAGCAACATAGCTACCAAAATTAAGGTTAGTTGAATCCTTTTTCTCATGTATTTCGTCTCCTCATCGATAAAATTAAAATGGCTGTACACCCTAGCAGTATGAACCCCATAAGTCCGGTTTTTATTAAACCTCCCTGGTCTCCGTCTCGATAATCGTTACCGGGCGGAACCATTAGCGGGGCCTTATCCGTAGTCCAGCGATCTCGATCCGTCTGGTATAGTCCTTCCAGGAATACCATGCCCGGTGATTGAAAAAACAATTGAAATGCTGGTCGCTTTTTTGTGAGCCCCTGGAAAAACGGATTCATACCATATGTAATATCGCTTATCCCGTCTCCATCCGCATCGATGCCTCGAAAATTGTCCCAATAATTCTCAGTAATCCAATTTTCCTCACTGCCTCGTGCCTGTGCATCTGACACATTACCAATAAATTGGTTGCCTTTGATGGCATTGGCACTTGACTCCAGCAACTGCATACCGACAAAATTGTAACTCACTCGGTTGTTCTTCAAGAAATTTCCGGTCGATAGTTCCACATACAGGCCAACCCGATTGCCATCAACCGTATTGTTTGTCACGGTCGTCTCGTGTGTGTCATATAGCAGAATTCCTTGCGAGTTTACGTTCTGGCTTTGCTTCGTGAACACATTCCCGACAACAGATACTTGTCGAGCAGTCATCACCATGGCTCCGGTCACATTTAGGTTGCCTATGTTTCGCTCGATGATGGTCCGATTTGTGTACATGCAGTGAACGCCATAACGAGAGCGTTCGATCACATTACCTGAGACGAGGATATCATCGCTGCTTTCCATATAAATGCCGTCATGAACATCACGAATCGTATTGTCGGTTATTTTCCAGCGATGCCCATTGAATATATCTACGCCATTGCCTTTGTAGGACATTTGCACGACGCCATCTGCAATCCAGTCGATCGTATTATTCGTCAAGGTACCTTCGTTAGCGTCACGTACTGAAATTCCATCTCCACCAGTCTGGATAAGCAGCCTGTCCATGACAGCACGATGACCCTTGACGAGCACAGTCGGCGTTTCCTTGACCATGACATCGGTGATACGGAGTCCGGCAATCGTTGTATTGTCAGCTTCTATCGTGATGGCCGGTAGGTCACTCATATTTCTCAGTTCTATCGTGCCACCTTCTTCCGGACGTATCGTCAACTGCTTGTTAATGGTAATTGGGCCTTGGTAATGGCCAGATTTCAATATAAGCGTATCTCCTGGCTTGGCTTGGTCCAATAAAGCTTGCAAATTAAGCCATTTGTCTTCTGCTCTTACAGGATTGCTATGTAATAACGCCAAAAAAAACCATAGTAAAGAAAGGGTCATCATGCTTCTTCTGACTGTCATTGCACCTCTACCTGTTTTTTCTTAGTAATATGAATATCTTCCTCGTACAAGTGTATAAAAACCGTCTGGTTCCCCTTTTCTGCAAAAGTAAACGATCCGCTAAATACACCATCCCCTTCATTCACAGCTTCAATGAGTATCGGTTTATCTCCAATCCGAAAATCAAAGGTAGCCTGTGCCTTGTCCGATACATTCATTCCAGTGAACAAAGCTTGTAAATCGACCTGGCTTCCCGCTATAACGGTTTCAGGTTTTGTAGAAAGCTCCACTTCTACAGCTTCCAAATCGACGGATTCCTCGCCCGAACATGCCGTTACGATACCTAAAAGGATAACCACTGCCATAAATGAAACTAATTTTTGCTTCATACCATCACCACCCTTCAACCCGTTGTCAATCCTTCACATTTTAGCAATTCAAATGCTTCTGTCCTATAACTCTATGGAGCCATTTCAAAGGTTGAAAATCGACAGATTTGTGACATGCAAAAGAAAACGAGATATACTCTATGATTGCTAAAGATCTAGAACCGAAAGATCATGGTAATCAAATGCATGACATAGCTCAATAGAGTCATAGAAACAATCCTTGATATTCGATACAATAAAAACCGCAATTTACCAATATAGCGAAGGAGAAAAAATATGATCCCTGTTCGCAAAGCTTCAAAGCGTTCGTATATTATTTTAGCTTTAATCATTATCACCATTGCCATCGGTTACTGGTTATTTGCATCCTTTTTTAAACCTGCTCTGCCAGTTAAAATGAATTCTCCTGCTTTCTCTTTATCTGATATACATGGAGAATCTGTAACTGAAGCACAATTTGACGGGAGAATACGATTGACGTCATTTATTTTCACACGATGTCCGGATATTTGCCCTGCGACAACCGCTAATATGGTTGCACTCCAAACCGAGCTTAAGAAGCAAGGACAGTTTGGCAATGAAGTCGAGTTCGTTTCCATTACATTTGATCCTGAGAACGATACACCTGAGGTATTGCAACAATATGCGGAGCGGATGGGTATTGATCAGAGCGGATGGACATTGCTGCGAGGAGATGAAAACCAAGTAAAAGATCTGGCTTCTCAGTATAATCTATCGATTGTGCGCCTCGATGATGGATTGTTCGCGCATTCCATCACCTCATTGCTGTTAATCGATGGTAAGCAGCGTGTGCGCCAGATCTACCGGATGGGTGAAGATATGAAGAATGGACAGATTCTAACAGATATCAAGACATTATTAAAAGAACAGCAGCGGGATTCCTAAATCCTGCTGCTGTTCTTAATTTTTTTGAGGAATTGTCTTTTATTCACATGCTTCTATGGGTCACGCCCGTTATCATGACTACTATCTTCAAAGAGGCTTTAACTGTGAATCAGTCTCATTTGGAATCATAAATGAATTTAGCAAAACCTTCGTTTAAAAATAACGATGAGCCTATTTTGTTCATTTCTCTTCTTTATACTACTTCTTTTCAGACAACCATGCAGAAATGGATGCTATCTCCTCTTCATCTAAACGCTTACCGAAGGCTGGCATGCCTCCTTGCCCCTTGGAAATAATCGTCGTGATTTCTTCCTCGGCAAGTTGGCTTCCTACTGTTTGCAAACTGGGTCCATACTTTCCTTGTAGCTGGCTGCCGTGGCAGGACAAACAGTTTTGCTTGTAAACCGATGGTATCAAATTTTCAGTTGTTGCTGTATGCTCTTTAGTCGTTTCACTTCCACATGCTGTCAATAATCCAACGATAATTAATGCGCTCACAAATTTCCCGAAATTTTTTCTCACGTTGCCCTCCCGTACCAATACTTTTCAGTTCCAATAGATTATTTTCTCTCAATTGTAAATAGATTAAAATGACTCCTCGGGGCTATATGTAAAATAATTAATAGTTCAATTTGGAGCAGCCCTTTATAAATTCACTATGTAATTATCGCTGCTTCCACTTTTTAAGATCACTCAACAATAGAGTTTATATTCTATGTGAATTAATAAACTGCCACTTTCCATTCAACCCTTTTTCCTTTTTACCTAAGCACTGGTTTCCCTAAAAAAGCAAGCGAACTTCTATATCAAGAAAGTTTAGAAGGACTTTTTAGACGAATCGGGAGTAAACTGCCCGTTGGTTGATCATAACCACCCGTTGAGGCGGATGGTTTGCACTTGGGGTATACCCCCCCCCACCATTCATCTTTTAAAACGTTCGGTTTCTTTTCCATCGGCAGGCCGGTGATTCAGTGCCATCTTTTTGGTTCTTCTAAGGAGGCTCCCCTACAATGTAGTCACATTTACGTCAAAATCTCACAATGTGGCCACTTTTGTGCATTTTTTGATGACACAAATTAATCTACATAAAAATAAAAAAGCCTGATAAATCAAGCTTTTCTTAAATAATAAATGTAGACACTTTTGTGTCATTAGACAGGTAGCTGATCGCTCGACCAGCTACCTTCTCTCTTTATTCAACTTAATTTGGATGATCCAGTTGTTTCAATTGATTTTCCGGTTCCTTTGCTAGAAATCCATATTCTTTGCTATCTTGGTAGAAATTAATTACATAATTAAGAGCAAATTTGTATGCCGTTTTAAATGCTTCGTTTTGAGATGTCTTAACATCAGGCGTCACGCCTGTTCCCTCCCAATTTGTTTGGGTAATGGGATTAATCGCTCGTCCATCAGGAATAAAAACACTAAAGTGTTTCGTTATTTGATGAACGTTACCTGGGTTCGCTCCTCCAGCCGAAACCTCTCCGACTATGGTTGCGCGCTTTAAGTTTTTCAGATTATATGTAAATTCCTCAGCAGCGGAAAATGTTCTGTGGCTCGTTAAAATAAAAATGGGTTTGTTTCCATAATGCTTTCCAGGAACATAGGCTTGCGTCCAAGACTGACTTAAATCATTTTTCGCCCTCGAATAGACACTGTTTAAGTGAAAAGGTTCGGAATCATATAAATAACTTGTTATCAAGGCGACCATCGAAGGACTACCACCACCGTTGTTTCGTAAATCAAAGATAAGGGCGTCCGTGTTAGCCACCAAATTCATTGCATGCACTGCGGCCTCCCCTGCACTCAGGATCGTGAAAATCTCGTAGATCAATATAGCCGATATTCCCTCCAAGCCGTTCAATTCTGTGAAATCCATAATTATCAATCTTTGCATGAAGGAGATATTCCGCCTTTTGTTCTTCCTCGCTAATCATTTGATCGATAGATTTCTCTTGCTCGTTGTATCGCAATTTCAAATGCTTATCCTTGCTAATTTCCCGAAGTTCATTCGTAATTTGTTCACATAAAGCTTCGGGGGTTCCAATCTCCTCATAATCTTTTCTCATTAACTTTTGTTCCAAATGAATCCCCAATTCTTTGGCAATATCGGGAAACACATAATAATGATTTAATGTTTTGGCTAATGAACGTATAACCTCTTCATGATCCCAACTGCTCGACTTATTATCTTGCAAATAAATTCCCTTCCTTCTAATTTGACCTCTGAATGCAATGAATAAATTATACATTATATAGAAGGAATAAGATTCATATCAATTGCGAATCTGTCCACTCAAAAATAAATTTTTTGACCAAACATCTGACTTCGACACTACATTCTGCGATTTTAGCAATGAAGGAAGACATAAAACTATTCATATCTCCAACACATGAGAAATATCCTCTAGATCTTTTGGCTATTTTGCCCATACAGTTATCAAACGATCCTGCCATTAGCTTAATGAAATTGCATGGAAACATAGTTAGATACGTATCTAATCGGTAATCGGCTCATGTTCTTGTCCTTTTCGGGAATCGGTACAAGTTCTTGTCTTTGGTTCAGGACACGATCTTGTACCGTTAACATAAAAAAGCCGCTTAAATAGCGACTTTTAATGGGACCATGTTCTTGTCCCCCGACAGTAATAAACGTTGCCCGCTGTGAGCGACCCAATCCGATTACGTCTATTTGCTTGGCAAACGCTTTTGTGAACGTCCGTAGAACCAGTTCATTGTCGTCGTTGGCTGAGTTGGTATGCTACAATCTTATTCGTTGGATAAGTCTTTAACTGCCGAATGATACAGCCATTGCTCGCCTACCCGGTATTGAGTCACATCTGTCACCTACTTCTAGTTCGATTTTTTCGCCGTAAAGTCTCTCTTCAACAGATTCTCCGGCATACGCTCTCCAACTTGGTATGTCGTGTTAAAACGGCGTTTACGGCGAATATTCACTTGAAGCCCGAGTTTTTGCATCAGACGTAGCTCCTTCTTGGTTCATCCATTCTGCCACTAGAACAATTGGAACTGTCGGTAGCTATACTTTCCTTCCTAGCGGTTGTACGCTGAACGGATTAGCTGTTTCGCTTCGGCATTTTAATATGCTTAGTAATCACTTCTAGAGACACGAAAGAGCTGGCATAGTTTAGTTACTTGTCTTGGATTCACTGCTTGCTCGATGAGCGTAAAGCGTTCTTCCTTTCTTCCTGGATCCAGATCTCCTGAGCAACTCCCCCCTCCAAGTCGTCCCCTACCTGCTCTTCAGCATGCCCCCCTGGTTCTGGTCCTGATCCGTGTTTTTGAAATAGATTTCGTTCAACACATTCACTTCGACGTTGATCCGTTGTTTTAATGCTGGAAACCATTGGGACTTCCAAGCCGTGATGTCGCCCTCCGACAGTAGCGGACGATACAACAACCCTATGCCGAGCACATCTGAGCGGTAGCCCTTAATCTTCGCCAGCGTTTCATTGAATTTGCGATTCAGTTGCTCCCGCATTTCTTTTTCAATTTGAGTATTGTTCACGCCTTTGGGGCTCTCGGTAATGACGACGTTCAGGGTAATGTCGCTCGTAAGGGACGGGCCTTTTTCGGACCATTCACGATGATGCTTGATGTTGGCGTTCTCGATCAAGACACTCGTATTCCTTGCTAATTCAATGGTCCCTCCCGTATATCTTCCCTTGAATAAGTTGTACAAGAGCGTTTCTTCTTGATCGAGTGTCCCGATCATCCGATCTTCCTTCATGACGGCGGTTCCCTTGAAAACGAACAACGTATGTTCCCCGTTCTTCAACATTGGAATCGCCATCTCTTCCGAATAGGAGTTTAAGCTGCGATAAGCTTCCCAGATCCTGATGATGGATTGGTTCGGTGTCCAACCCGCCTCCTCGTTGAAGAAATCGTAGGACGAGACCTCCGGCGTCGGCGAAATCTCATGGTACAGCGTTTTCTCGAAATCGCCGTCCACCACCGCCACCATGCCCTTAATCGAGATATCGTTGGCTCGAACAGCAAAGTCGACGATATTATCGATTCCCTGCTCGGCCAACTCTTTCTCGATCAGCAGCAGTCGAAGATGTACAAGGACGATCTTTTTCTCTGCATCGGTCTGGATCAGGTCGATTGCCTTCGTAATCGACTTCGCTTCCTTTTCCAGAAACTGCGTGCGTCCGGAAGCGTTTGGCACTTGTAGAATGATTCGATATTTCTCCGTCTTCCCTTTCCCGATGCCCATGACTGCAGGCAGATATTCCTTGTTGATATCCTTCGTATCCCAGCAGCCGGACAGAAGCAAAGTTATAATGAACATTACGATCCCTTTTAAAAGCAGGCCGCGTCTCATCCGCTCACCTTCTTTCGGTGCTGGCGTGCGGCAAAATAGGCGATGATCGGAAAGCCAATCGTCGCATACAAACAGAAATACGAATTTACATATAGATAGCTGTTCAGCGTACCTGAGTTTGGCATCCACTGGCAGGCCAGATACAGAAGGACACTTACGACAGACAGTATCCAGCGACGATCCAGAATCGGAGCGAATAGCTGCTGCAAGATGGCCACCAAAATCCACAATAAGACCGATACTTTGATTACGCCAAGCCCGCTTGAGGACACCACATAGAAACTCGGTAGCCAATCGAATACTACCCATTCCAAATCAACGGTGTCCGATGCCATTAGCATCGGGTATTGCAAATGAAGCACGGTTTCTTGTCCGAAAATAAGCAGCGGAATATAAACCGAAGCCATCGCGAACATATAGATGATGCCGACCGCGGCAGCGGTTTTGCCAAATCCGATTTTTGTTTTGGTTGCGGTCATGCCAAGAAACAGAAAGCCTGCAAAAATAACCGTGCCGACGTAAAAATCGGAACGAAACAGAAAGGACAGGTCAGCATCCCATAGCGGAAATATGTAGTGAAAACGAAAGTTCTTGATGCTGATAAACATCGAGAACAGAATGAACGGCATGAACAGGAAGATCCAGCCCATGCTGGCCCTGACCATGACTACCAAGCCTTTCCATGCGCCATACAGGCACAGCAGGACGAACAAAGCGGAAATGGCGGCAACCGGCGTACGCTGCAGGAGCACAGCCTTGATTTCCACGGCCTGATAATAGGTCAGCAGGAGCAATTCGATGAGTAAGAATGTCATAAAAGGCAGCATGATCAGCCTCGTGATCCACGCGCCCATCGTTTCACGGCATATGTCGATCACCGTTTTTCCAGGGGCCAGCGAAAGAGCCTTCAGGTAAAACCACAAGACCCCAAGTTCTACCGCGAACAGCAGCGTAATGGCCATCCAGTGGCCCTTTGAAGTGGCGGCTATCATGCGTTCAGGAAAAATCGCGAAGATGGAAGCCAAGTGCAGCAGGACAAAAAGGGACAGCGTCGGGATTTTATTCATCCGGAACCTCCTCCTTTAAGCTGACGCTTAAGAAAGGAACCGTGCTAATCGTGAGCGATGCAAAATAGAGCACCAGCCAAATGATCGCGGCTTCCAGCCCCCAGATGCCAAAGAAGGCGCTCACGAACAGCACGACGTATTTATATATTCGAATGCCTGAGGCATTAATGTAACTCGTCAATGCGAAATTGGAAATGGCCGATGCCACAAGGATAATGATCAAGAGATTGCTGACCAGTTTGGCTTGAACGATCGCCTGTCCTAGCAATATGCCTCCAATCATGGTAATGGTGGGACCGATATTCTTAGGCAGCCGAATCGTGGCCTCAATGATCATCTCCAGCAGGATAAGTACCAGCAGCATTTCAATCAATGAAGGATACGGCACGCCCTCTCGGCTCTTCGCGACCGTAATAGCTAGTTGAATCCTTAACAGTTCCGGATTGACAGAATTAAGAACGACATAAAGTCCCGGTAGGACGATTGCCAGCACCAGCGCTCCCATTCGAAGGAAACGAAGGAAGATCTGAAACAAACGCGGATAATTAACGTCGAGGGTTGTGCTCCATAAATCCGCTACGATAGCAGGGAATGCAAAAGCAAACGAAAATTGGTCGATCAGAATGACCACTTTGCCGTTCAGCAATTCTTGTGTTGTTTCGCCCGGCAGTTCGGAAGAAATATAAGTCGGAGTCAAGGTGAATTGAGGATGCCCTAAAATTCGGGTCAGGTCCCGAACATTCGTCAGTTCCAGTCCCCGGTTGTCCTCCAGCTTCTTCATGATGGATTGTACTACCTTAGCCTGCGCAGTCCCTTCCAAATAAACAACGGCCAGTTTTTTGGCGGACTTTGTACCTGTAGAGCGCGTTTCGATCACTAGATTATCGGAAATCATCTTCTTCCGCAACAAACCGATGTTGGTATCGATGTCTTCTGTAAATGCATCGAACGACGACTGGAGCGGATTCTCGCTGTTCGGAATCGTCACCGATCGGGACAGTTCTGGCACTAACGGATCGACGACCACGGATAGGCGTCCACCGAGAAACAAGATCATTCTTCCAGCAGCAAAGCCTCGCTATATTGAGATGCCTTCCAAGAGGACACATCTATGGCCCAACCGTTCGAATGAAGGAAGGAGCCGAGCTCCTCACCGGGTGCCAATTGATTCATCATGGTGAACGTGCTCTCAATGTCGACTAAGGAATTCAAGTAATAGGCAGAGCAAGCTTCGCCAGCCACCTGAAGCTGCTTGCACGCAAAATCGGAGCTCTTGCGAAAACGTTCCTGAAGCTGCTGCTCCATTCGTTCAAGTGTATAGCGATCGGTCCGTTGCAAATTTTACCACCTCTTGCGAGATAGTATGTCGTTCTGAAGCAGGGTTTATGCAGCTGGAAAGCGATGTTTAGCAGCCATTCGGGGTTCCTGATGCGTAAATTTCGTGTCCGGTAATCCGCCAAACTCAAAATGCATTCTCTTGAATGTGTTTTTTTATTGTCTCAAGTTATGGGTCAGTCCCAATATTAAAATGCAGAGAAATTGGGTTTTTTACTTGATAAACTTAACTCTAAGTAGTCGCTACCAGGAACTCCTCTCCTCTTGGTAGCCAAATGCCATCGTTTCGTCCGGTAAAGTAGCGCTGGTTAAGATCGGACGAGGATACATTCCGAACTTCTTGGAAACCTGCCTTTCGGGCCATCTCCAACATCTCCGGCGGCGTAAAGAAGCTTATGAAAGGCGTGCCGCTAGCTCGTGCCCCTTTCTCTGCCGTATCAACCTCAGAATTCTCCTCGAGTTCCGTCGGCTCAAAAGGCAACAAAAATGTCATGGCCAGCGTGGAGCCGGGGGCGAGTTTCGCAACCTGACGCAGCGTCGAAGTGATCGCGTCCTTAGTGAGATATTGTGTGACGCCGGTCGAGACCACCACAGCTGGACGGCTAACGTCGAAACCAGCGTCCCTCAGTTGCTCCCACCAGGACCAGCCTGCTTCGAAATCGACTGGAACGAAGCGCAGCCACTCGGGGTTGCCAAAGCCAAGATCAATTAAACGTTGTTTCTTCCACGCCTGTGTGCCAGGTTGGTCGACCTCGAAGACTCGTATCCTGGAGGCGATCTCCGGTCGGCGCTGTGCAAAGGTATCGAGGCCGGCGCCGAGGATTACATACTGAGTGACATCGTGGTCGACCTTTTCGGTGACCAAATCCTCAATGAACCGAGCACGGGCAACAATGGATCCCCGGAATCCTCTGGAAAACATAGGATCCATGTCAGGTCGTTGTCGCCATTCATTATCCGGGTCAACCAGTCGTAGACCAACCTCATCTATAAGCACATACGGCGGTGAATCGACAAGAACATGCAAAGCTCGCCACAATGCAACCCGGACTGCCGTATGGTCAGGTTCAGTATATTGCTTTTCATGCATAATGTTCACTCTCCTCCTTTCGTGTGGATCACTCGTTTTAAAATCTTTTTTAGGCATTTTACCCTATCATCTGTCTTGCATAACTACATCCATAACCAATTGGGTCTTCTCTATCTTCTATTAGTGGATCGATGTGCACCAGAACCGAATTAGTACCCTACCCACTCTCCTTTACAGCAATGAAGATTGAAGTCATTACTACTGGATAGGCATTATATTATCATCGTTTACAGACAATGATCATCCATCCTGCAACTTTCCCCTTCGGTTTTAGACAAATCAGATGTATCTAACTCTTTTTGAATTGCCATTTCAATGGCCTCTTTACGATGGAACCCTTGGAGCACTTGGTTACCAATGATATAAGTGGGCACGGCTCGAACTCCGCTTTCATAGTAAGCATGATGCAGCGCTTTCTGATGAGCTTCTTGGTAACGTCTTGTCTCCAATGCTTGCTTGAATTCCATTTCATCAAAACCAAGTTCAGCGGCCAATGATATTAGTACGGAAACTTTACCGATGTCTTTTTCCTCCTGATAGTAGGCGCCAAAGACACGATGAATATACGCTCCCCCTTTCCCATGCGCCTTCGCATATTGATACCCCTCAAAAGCCAGATGGGTATAGGGATTGGGTGAAACCGGAGGTAGATTCATGGTAACGCCAAGCTCTTCAGCAATTGGGAAGATAATGCTTTTTATCCCGCCTGACTTCACCGGATCGTTTTTGATATCAACTGTCGGCCCTGGGCTGGGACTCAATTCGTAAGGCATCCACTCGATTTCCACATCTTTATCTTTTATAGCCTCTGCTAGTGGAAATTTTCCGACAAAGCACCACGCACAAACAAAATCGGAATAAGCTTTAATTTTCAAAGTCATTGTTAGTCCCTCCTCGTATTTATTACTCAGTTGACACTTCGCTATTCACTCAGCGAAAACGACCTGCATTGTGGAAACTCGCGCACATGTCGGTCAGCATAACGGACAAACCCTTGCACCATGTCGGGCAAAACAATTACGACCATAAAAGTTTTTTTCCATACATCTGCTAGACTAAGATAGGGGTTACCACCTCCACCATCTATTGTTTGTGCAAGCAATTAATTTATAAAATCAAATGATTGCTCATTCGACTTTTTCAAGCTGGTTACTTATTTCATCAAGACGGAGGGAAAGATTATCCCCTTCATCTCCCATTATGGCTGTGTATCGGTCCCTCAGCTGCTGCCAACCTTGGTGTATGACATCTTCAAGTGCCCTACCTTTATCCGTGATGTAAATTAGTGACAACCGACCCTCCACCCGGTTGTGCAGCAATCCTTTGGCTGCAAGCTTCTCAATGACACGCGTCACGGTGGAGGGCTGGAGATGGAGGTGCTGACCCAGTTCCTTCTGGGAAATCCCGTCTTTCTCATACAGTGTCATGAGCAGAAAAGCGGCGGTAGGAGACAACCCTGTTGCGGCAAACGAGTCCTCCGCCATTTTGGTGAGGATCCTCCCAAGACGGTTAACTGTGAAGTATAAACACTCTTTGAAGTAAATATCCAGCATTTCGGTACCTCGTTTCTTTAATTAATAATTGTTTGCTCACACAAATATAACCTAAGTTCAGATTAATGTAAATATAGGTACTTCCTCTTCATTTGTCTAGTTGTAAAGATTACAGCATAAGACACTGGACCAATAACGTTAATGTTTCAACAAAATGTAGAAAAATCCCGAACCAGAAAACTTTGCCCAGAAAAATAATTAATCGCTACATGCATCTCTAACGGCAAGGTTTTTTTATGGTTTCATCTCAATCTTGTTTGTATTGTTCCTTAAGCATGCTTGAACCGATTCCCGCGATAATCATTAATAACTCATCGATCGTTAAACCAAACAGGTCGCTTATTCTAATAATAATTTCAATGCTTGGGTAGTTCAGACCATTCTCCCACTTCGAAACTGATTGTCGACTCACAAACAACTTCTCGGCTAACTCATCTTGTGTCCAGCCCTTTTTATTTCTCTCAGCTTTTAACTTCTCTCCGAAGATCATAGCAGCACTGCCTTCCTATAATTTATAAGCTAATATTAGTGTGACCGAATGAAAATGAAAAGAACTTTTTGGTTACTTCACCTCGCAACCCCAGGTTGCAACCTGAAATTGAAGATGAGATGACTCCAGTTTTTTTGTGAAGAGCTATCTGAAGAATGAGATCTTCAAATTAATCCGCGAAGCACAACTGCAACCTAACATCCAGTTCAACTATGTGGATCCAGTAGATAATGTAAGCTATTGTGTTACTGCAGATGAGAATAAACTTACTGTATCTGTAGTTAATTGGGACCCCTGCCGAATGCAAGTTTGTATCCCGTTCTCACCGATTGTTTATGGGGAGCCAGATAAGATTTTTACTAAACCTTGGTACCGAGATGAACGATTCATGTATTTGGTAATGTATTGGGAAGGTAATTGGGGTATAAGTATCTTTCATTGAACTTTGTGGGGATAGGTTAGGCAATTCACAGTACTTTCAATCTGGAAATGAAATTATCTATAACTGAAGGTAAATGTCAGGATAAAAAATTGATGAAATAATATCAGTGGATGACAAATTCACTATGATAAATGAAGCCATTAAAAAGCAGCCCGATTAAGAGCTGCTTTTTTTAATGTGCTTATTCATGAATTTGCTTTGCAATCTCCATCAATTCTTCAAGTGTGGCAGTGTTGGAAATTATACTGAACAGGCGGTCATTCGTAATCAGATGCACAAACAGATAACAACGACTTGCCAACTTCAGCAGGTTTATTTCCTATGGCCATTTTTCTTTATCCTTGCTATGCGCATTATATGCGCTTCAAAAATATCATCACACGGGAGGGCACTATATGATCCAGGAACTTCGCGAGTTCTATTTAAGTTTTAATACCCGGACTGGAAGGAAATTTATTTTTACAAATAGCAAGCATCTATATTCTTTCATTAATTACGTTTTTGAATCCTACGGCGCAATACCATTGCTAATCGTTCTGGGGTTCCCTTCGATACCCCTCATTTTATCTGCGATTGCAGGTAATATCGTATCCGTAATGGCATTTATCTGGGTCGTTAATAAGCTCCGCTCGAAAATTGTTAAGATAAAGAAAAATAAAGGACCAAGTAAACGCGCAATAAAAGCAAGACGATATTTTGAAAAATACGGAGTTCCAGGCGTCTCCTTGGCAGGTATTTTGTTAGGATTCACATCTCGGCCGGCGATCCGGCGTAGGTCCTTCTTTCCTGAGCTATTTCTTAATATCCTTAGACGATTGCGTAAACTGGTGAAACAAGAATTCCACAACAGACGGCAGAACTTTATGTCTCTGTTGGACAAAAGCAGAATGCTTGCGGTGTTTACGTCATAGCCCTGAGATTCCAAGCGTTCCTTATAGAGGCGGTTGCCCCCATGGAGATCAGGAGTTGCATGACCGTTTCAAAAGGTATCTTTTTCTTTCGAGTACAATCTTTTTCAGGTTTTTTGACAAAAGGTGCAGGTACGGCTGCACTTTCTCGTATAAAGGATGTCGCATTTCTTTTAGCGAATTCGGCTACTCATTCATTGGTGAAACCTCCTCTTTTTTTCAAGGGGCTTCACCACACACCTTCATCTGCTTGTCAACTTTTTATTCGTTTGCGTAAAAAAAGAGCGGGCTATCTTTTCGATAGCCTGCTCTTTTCTTGTTATTTGGCCAACAGATACTGATTAGCTCGGTACAAGTTCTTGTCCTTGGCTCGGGACAAATGGTCCACGGAGCCCGTGGACCACTGCTTCTTCTGATTATAGTTTAGCCGCCCAGCAGCGTCATCTGTTCTTTCATATAACGCGAGCCGTGAACGACATTCTTGGGGCTGACCTGATCGATTCGTTCGAGGTCCTCCTTCATGAGAAGGATATCAGCCGCGGCCGCATTTTCCTCCAGGTACTTGATACGCTTCGTACCCGGGATAGGCAGCGCCCCGTTGGCAATCGTCCAGGCAATGGCCAATTGGGATGGTGTACAGTTCTTCTCCATCGCGATCTCCTTAATCTTGTCGACAACCTCAATGTTCTTCCGGAAGTTGTCTCCTTGGAACCGCGGCATCCATCTGCGAAGATCGTCGGCGGCCAGATCCTCGAAAGTGCGAAGCTCGCCGGAGATAAAGCCCCTGCTCAGTGGACTGTAGGCCACATGGGTAATCCCCAGCTCTCTTACGGTAGGGAGTATCTCCTCTTCGATGTCATGGCTCCAGAGCGAATACTCACTCTCTAGCACGGAGATCGGATATACGGCATGAGCGCGGCGAATGGTGGAAGCGGAAGCCTCGGACAGGCCGAGCGCCCGAACTTTGCCTGCCTTGACCAAGTCTGCCATCGCTCCGACCGTCTCCTCTATCGGGATTTGCGGATCGACGCGATGTTGGTAGTATAGATCGATGTAATCCGTATTTAAACGGCGAAGGCTATCCTCCACTACTTTCTTAACGTAATCAGGATGGCCATTGATGCTCTCGTAATTTGGGGTGTACGAGAACTTGGTGGCGATAATGGCTTGCTCGCGGCGCCCTTGAAGAGCACGGCCGCACGGCCGAGCAGCTTTTCGTTATGCCCGTTCCCGTACACGTCCGCGGTATCGAACATCGTGACGCCAATGTCCAAAGCGCGATGGATCGTTTGGATTGACTGTTCGTCGTTAGTCTCCCCGTAAATGCCTGGGGACATTCCCATAATTCCCAGTCCGATCGAAGAGACGAGGATATTGCTATTGCCCAAAATTCTTTGCTGCATTTGTTAATCCCTCATTCTATGTTTATATTGTCGCTCTGACTCCTCCATCTTGATTAACAACTGGCTCTCGGATGGGATTCTCCCTTTCTCGATGTCTTCGTATATCGACAGTTTGTTATTGACGGCGTCGAGCGCTTCGGCCAATTCGTTCTGGCGGCGAAATAAATCTTCCTTGTACTGGTTCAAGATCGCTTTGCGCTGTGGAATCGTGGAATCACCGTCGAGCGCAAGATCCACCATGTCCTTCAGCAACGATAGTTTCATCCCTGTCGCCCGGAAACATGTCATCAGCCGGATCCAATCTAGGTGATCTTGTTCGAACAGTCGATTCCCGTTCTTATCTCTCTTAATGTAAGGGAGCAATCCCTCCTTCTCGTAAAAACGAATCGTATGAGCCGGGTAACCAAGCCGCTCTGAAGCTTCTTTGATCGTGAATGCCATTGGCCGGTTCGCTCCTTATCGGTTATTTTCAGACGGAATCGGCTGGTTCTTCCTCATCCTAAACCTTAAAGTACACTTTAAGGCAAGCCTTATTTTGGGAGACAGCTGTTAACGTCTGAACTACTGGTTATCAATTATAATGCCCATCATTGACCCTATTTACGGGGGGGGGGGCTGTGAAATCTGGAGCTATAATAGAGGCACCTTCGGCGTTAAAATACACACAATGTTCGTTCCAATATCGTTTATTTTCGAATCCTTCTTGCTTACTCAATGGACACTTCGTGCATCTGAGTGTTCTACCAAACAAAGTCGGCACTAAATTGAGAAAAAGGCAGCTGGATTAAATACTCGCTGCCTTGTTCCACTAACCTGCCCGTTAGCTTAATGAAACTGCATGGAAACACAATTAGATACTTTTCTAATCGGTAATCGGACCATGTTCTTGTCCTTTACGGCAATCGGTACAAGTTCTTGTCCTTTACGGCAATCGGTACAAGTTCTTGTCCTTGGCTCGGGACAAGAACTTGTACCGATAACATAAAAAAGCCGCTAAAATAGCGACTTCAATGGGAATATGTTCTTGTCCCTCGACATTCATCCATTGCCAACAATCGGCAATACTTCACAGTTTGTAACTGTACTTACTGATTGGATGCTATCATTCGCAAGATCAAATCAGCATCCGGTTGTTGAAAATGACCATCTTCTGGTATACCCAACAGCATAAGGCCGGAGATGACAGACAAGTATCCAGCTATAAGTTTTCTTGGTTCTATATCAATTATTTCGCCTGCTTGCTGCCCTTTTAGGAATATCGGAAGCAATTCATCAACGTAGGTATCCATAGAGTATTGTTTAAGGAGCTCTTTCACCTTCTCAGGAGTCTCATCAGATGTTCGTGCCTGGTGTATAAGCATAAAATAGGTTCCGTCGCCTTCAGCGAGAATCATTTCCGTAAGGACTCTGATTTTCTCAATCGGTCTTCCTGGCAACATATAAGCGTAAGTCATTGTTCTATGTGATTCGCTTAACGCCCATTCAACGAGAGTCGTGAAAAGTTCGTCTTTGGATGTAAAGTAATTGTATAAAAGACCCTTACTGATTCTTGCCTTTTCAGCAACCATACTCATTTTGGTTTCGATGATACCCTTTCGCGAGAAGACTTGTAACGCTGCACGAAGTATTTGTTCTCTTCGATCATTGCGAATCGGGTTACTCCCTTCTTGTGATGCCATGGTACTCTCCCTCTCCTTTTATTTGAATTTAATTATTTTTATAAAATTCCGAAATCTCTTGAAAAGCTTTTTTAGGTTCCCAATAGCCACTTGAATAAGGCTGATCAGAGTCTTCTGGATAGACCTTAATTATACCATAGCTCCCCATATCCAAATCATAACGAGGGTCTGGAGAATGAGGTTTATTGGGCATAATAAAATCATAAACGAATGCGCCGTATATATGTTCTAGTTTATAGATTTGAAGAAGCTCCAAAATGTAATTTGCTTGGGCTTTCTCACTCCTCACTGCATTGCCTATTATTTCAGGGACAGTCCCAGTAGTATCTACAATCTCATGCCCCGAAGGCCCCTTCTTATCTGCTCCCTCGAAGGTGCAGCACCCAAATTCAAATATGGTAACGGGCTTATTGTAACGATGGAACTTCCGTAAATTCTTCACGTATTTAGATTCGTTATAGGACATCTTATAGAGATTCAAACCAACGATATCAAACTCTTTCCAGTCAACCTGTTCCCAAAGTGCCGCTGCATAGCTAAGCTTCCCATTAAAGCTTGCTCTGGCAGTTGCGCAAGCTTTTCTAAGATAATCGTTCAATTTTTTGTTATACCAGGGCAGCAACCACCATTTACTGAACAATTTTGAGGCTCTTTGTTCAAAATTGCTTCCCGGCATAATACCGGAAGAAAAGATAGAAAGTTCACAGCCTATATTTAGGTCAATGTTCTGGTATTGCTTCCGAAGTTCCTCAGCTGCTTGTGCAACCATCGATAAATGTGCCAGTGTTTCTTCTTGGTTGCCTTCAACTAAACGTGGTTGAAGCCAGACGTGAAGTCCATTTTGTAAGGCAACTATTGCACTCTCCATCAATCTGTTAATATCTGTACCGTAAATTTGAATTGAATTGCAATGCAACTGCTCGCTGATGATTCGAATTTCTTGCTCCAATAAATCTTTGCGCCAAATTTTGCGTGTAAGAGAACCGGGATTAAAGTTGGTTCCCGCATCATAGTTAATTCCTTTTTGATATAGACTATTATGGATTTGATTTTTCAATGTAATCCCCCTTCTTGACAGTACTGACCCGGTCAGTCATTTTATATATTACTTGATATCTCTATCCATGTAAATATCGCAAAAATCAGCGGTGATAAGTTTTGCTTCACGGTAGGATTGATAAATGCTCTGAAACAGCTATTCAATTCCGTTAATCGCAATCCCCTATACCGATAATATCTGGACCTTATTTAAGGGCTTTAGATTACCTCAAGTGTGCTATTAATCGTTGGCCGTATCAGGTAAAACCCTATGCTGCATTAGGACTTCGAATCATTGATAGCGGTCTAGATGTAGGCTCTCAAAGTCTTGATGAACGTGCGCATGGCGTATCCGACATATCTGTCGTTGCGGTAAATTAGACAAAAGTCCTGAGGTGGCGTAGGATGCCTCAGGTCCAAGACTTTGATGTCTGAATTGTGAAGATTGTCCAGCAGCATTTTCGGCAGAATGCAGGAGCCAACTCCGCTCTGCACCATCTGGAGGAGGGGCCTTCATTGCAAATTTAGTGGTAGGTAGCTCTTCATACTTCTTACTTTTTTTCGTTTTTTTATAGTATCATTCGGACGATCATATAGTTCTTTTTTATGCGGATTCATGTACTGATAATATTCAATACACGTATGATCAGCTGTTTTTTTATATTAAATGCGCATTTTGGAAAACTGGATTCCTTTATCTCACAGAAATATTACCAGCTTGGAACATGTTTTTTTAAAGCACCCTCCTCTGCTATCTCGAGCTATCCTTTGAAACATTATGAAATTGCATGGAAACATAGTTATATACTTGTCTAATCGATAATCGATACAAGTTCTCGCCCTCGATTCGGGACAAGAACTTGTACCGATAAAACAAAAAAGCCGC
>Ga0209784_100242_pt1 | contig 35290 bp, 34 predicted proteins | sample AraplaCvi_mLB_r2_2_FD_184284 | JGI IMG/M metagenome (GOLD analysis project Ga0209784, IMG submission 184284) | Arabidopsis root microbial communities from North Carolina, USA - plate scrape CL_Cvi_mLB_r2 (SPAdes) (version 2) | ecosystem: Host-associated > Plants > Roots > Endosphere | place: USA...
GCGGAGCTGAAGCGGCAGCGGGAGCATGAAGGCTTTACTTTCAAGACGGCTCAGGACGGCGATCTGGTGGAGCTGATCGAGTTCGCGACGGACGTGTTTAACCCGGATTGGGGCCGGGCGATTCGTGAGGGACTGCTCCAGCGATTAACAACGGATCAGATTCTGATCGCGCGAGATCAAGGGAAGCTGGTGGGCTTCTGCCTGCATGGCGGATATGAGGGCGTGGCTGATCGATTCGGTCCGTTTGGCGTGGATCCGTCGATGCAAGGGAAGGGTCTCGGAAAAATTCTCTTGTATGACTGCCTTGCCCTTATGCGTGCTCAAGGACTGCACGGTGCCTGGTTCCTCTGGACGGGCGAGCAGAGTCCCGCAGGCCATCTGTACCGCAAAGCCGGCTTCAACGTCACGCGCCGGTTCGATATTATGAGCAAGCCGCTTTAATAGATAGCTTCGACTACATGGATATATAAAGGAGAGATTACATTGACGGAAGCAAAGCAGCATCACATTTTGGCGATTGGCGGGCATGCGGGCGATATGGATCTTACGGCAGGAGCCGTGATCGCCAAATACACGCAGGCTGGTCATAAAGCGACGTTTCTTCATCTAACGCCGGGAGAGAAGGGGCACCCCCGTCTGACGCCGGAGGAGTACGCAAAGCAAAAGATTGACGAAGCTCACCAATTTGCCGATATCGTCGGCGCGGATGTGCGGTTCCTTGCCTACAAGGATCCCGAGCTTCCGCTGGACGAGGAAGTGAAGTATCAGGTCGCCGACGTCATACGGGAAGTGAAGCCGGATATCATCATTACGCATTGGAAGGAGAGCATTCATAAGGATCATTCCAATACGCATTATATCGTGGAGGACGCCCACTTCTACGCGGGCTTGAAGACGATTGAGCGCGAGCTTCCATCCCACTATGCCCAGCATTTATACTATGCGGACAATTGGGAGGACCCGTACGATTTTCATCCCGAGGTCTTCATCGACATTCCGGACGAAGCCTATGAAACGTGGGTGAGAGCCATGAACGTATACGCTTATGCTCGCGGGGAAACCTACGGCTTCCCGTTCATCGAATACTACAAGGCGCTCACGATCGTGCGGGGAGCGCCGATGAACTTCAAGCGCGCGCAGGCCTTCGCGGTTCCGAGGGGTGCGTTGACCAAACGGTTACAATTTTTCTAAATATATGGTTTTTCATCCAATCAACTGGAATAATCGCTAACATTCTCACAAAAAAATTGTGAGAAATACCAAAACATCCACTGACATTATACCTATCTTTTGATATAATGAGTGATGTTACGGGGGAACACGTACGGAATCATATATAGAGAATACAAACAGGAGAGGAAGTCTTCCATAGTGGAGGCTTCCTCTCTTTTCGTTTCGTTCGTCAAGAATTGCGAAGAATGGGACATAGCGTTTCCGATTGCAGCTTTAGCGGGGAGGCGAGGCGGAAGGACAGCTGTTGCATTTTTCAAAATCCATGGTATGATGTATTTAAAGAATCTTAAATTAAAGATATCTAGGCGGCATTTTAGGGCAGTCTATGATGGGATTGCCGCCTAGTTTATGATGTGATTTTTCAGGGCAGACTTTGGTCCTATTGAGCTATTCCAGGGCATTCTAACGAACATTCATGGTGTCAAACGGATTCGAAATTGAACCATATCACCAATCGAAGGGAGACTATAAGCATATGGAACATACGCATATTTACCGCCAGGGAACCTCTCCGGAGGCACCAACCTTGCTATTGCTGCACGGCACCGGGGGGAACGAGGAGGATTTGCTGCCGCTGGCCGAGATGATCTCGCCAACGTCAAATGTGCTCGGCGTCCGCGGGAACGTGCTGGAGAACGGCATGCCGAGATTTTTCCGGCGTCTGGCCGAAGGAGTGTTTGATGTAGAGGATCTCGTGAAACGCACGCTTGATCTGAATGAATTTCTGAACTGGGCAGCCGCCGAGTACGATTTTGACCGCAGCCGCATCGTGGCCGTCGGGTATTCAAACGGCGCCAATATTGCCGCCAGCCTGCTGTTCCACGAAGGAGACGCGCTGCAAGGGGCCATTCTCCACCATCCGATGGTTCCGCTGCGGGATAAAACCTTGCCGGATTTGACCGGCGTGCCGGTCTTCATCGCGGCCGGCCGGCGCGATCCGATGTGCACGCCGCAGGAGAGCGAGGATCTGAACGAACTATTGAGCGGGGCAGGCGCGGACGTGAAGCTCCATTGGGAGAACGGGGGGCATCAGCTCAGCCGTGCAGAGGTCGGGATGGCCGCTGCCTGGTTTAAGGAGAAGTTCCTGTAATACCGGGCATGCCAAGATCCATGATGCGTTCCCAGTCTAATCAAGTAAAAATGAAAGCGAATATGATCAAAATACCGTCAAAACGTTGGCGGTATTTTTTTTATACTTAACCCATCGAATAAGAATCGAGGGGGTCCGACATGGCACAGACAATGGAGACGATGAAGAAGCCTGGCGCCCAGCCGACACGGGAGGACAAGTCCCGGGGATCCTTGCAGCGGGGAGAGAACCTATGGGGGATCGCATTCGTAAGCCCGATGCTGATCGGCGTTATCATTTTGGTGCTGTTTCCGATATTGGCTACGCTCGTGCTGGGTTTTGCCGATTGGAATTTCGTGCAGGGCTGGGACGGCATCCAGTGGGTCGGGTTTCAGAATTTCCGCCAGCTGCTGGAGGATGACATGTTTATCAAGTCGGTACGCAACAACATTTTGTTTCTCCTGACGGTTCCGGTCTACATGGTGATCTCGATGACGCTGGCCATCTTGATCGACCGGTTTGTCTATATGAAGGGCTATTTTAAAGTGGCTTACTTCATGCCCTACATATCCAACATCGTGGCGGTGGCCGTCGTATGGCAGGTGCTGTTCCAGCCGTCCTACGGTCCGATCAACGAAATACTCCGGACGCTCGGGATGTCCAATCCGCCCAAGTGGATCGCGGATCCCAATTTCGCGCTGATTTCCATCATGCTGATATCGATCTGGATCTCCATCGGCTTCAATCTGATTATTTATATCGCCGGCTTGCAGTCCATTCCGAAGGATCTGTACGAGGCGGCGGACATCGATGGAGCGAACGGCTGGACCAAGTTCAGGCGCATTACGCTGCCTCTGCTGTCACCGACGTCATTTTTTCTGCTGGTAACGGGGATCATCTCCACGTTCAAGGTCTTTGACATCATTGCCGTCATGACGCAAGGGGGACCGATCGGCTCGACGACCATGATGGTGTGGTATTTGTACGATACGGCATTCGTCAACCTGAAGGTCGGTTACGCATCGTCCATTGCTGCGGTTCTGTTCGGCTTCGTCATGCTGATTACGCTGGGGCAGTGGGCTGCTCAGAAGAAGTGGGTCAACTACTAAGAGGGAGGGTGCTGTATGGGGACAAGAGTCGGCATCGACTGGCGCAAGCTTATCGTCACGATCGCGATGTTCGCGGTGAGCATTCTGTTTCTCCTTCCTTTTATCTGGATGCTGGTGACATCCTTTAAGGTGGAGCGTGACGTATTCGTATATCCGATTCAATGGATTCCGCGGGAGTGGAACGCGATTCAGAATTACAAGGAGGTATGGTTCGGGGACTATCCCTTCTACCTCTATTATTGGAACTCGGTCAAGGTCAGCATACTGACCACGATCATCTCGGCCATGGTATCCGCGCTGGCAGCCTACGGTTTCTCCAAAATCCGGTTTGCCGCCGGCAATTGGCTGTTCATCATTGTGCTGGTGACCTACATGATTCCGGGCCAGGCCATTCTGATCCCGCAGTTTATTCTGTACCGCAACATCGGGCTGTTCGATAACCACTTCGGCCTCATTATGCTGGGAAGCTTCAGCGTGCTCGGAACGTTCATGCTAAGGCAATTCTTCATGGGGGTGCATCAGGAATTCATCGAATCTGCCAAAATCGACGGCGCGAACCATCCGCGCATCTTCTGGTCGATTGCGCTGCCGCTGGTGAAACCTGCTGTTGCCACGTATGCGATCCTGCGGTTCATCTGGACGTGGAACGATTATCAGAATCCGCTCATCTTCCTGCGGACGGACGGGCTGTTCACGATCCCGCTGGCGATGCAGAAATTCACCTCCTTAAGCGGAGAATTCTATTCCTTGATCATGGCGGCAGCCGTGTCGGCGATATTCCCGCTGCTGATCGTTTTTATCATCGGCCAGAAGAGCGTCATCGAAGGCATTGCGCTGGGCGGGGTCAAGGGTTAGGGACCTCGGGAATGAACGGGGTAAAAATAGTTCCAACATCAGTAAAGATTGTTTTATGGTTAAGATGTAAGCGCTCTATATAATGTGGATAGTCACAGCTAGAATCGTCACGACCTTACATACCGATATCAATGGGGAGGGTTATAGACAATGATGAACAAGAAATGGTGGTCAGGCGTTCTCACGGCCGCGATGGTGATCGGCTTGCTGTCCGGCTGCGGCGGAGCGAAAGAGAATGCGGCGCAAGGTGATTCCGCGCAAGGCGGGGGGAAGACCAATCTGAGGCTGTACACCTATGGCACGGAGGAAGCTTACAATTGGAAGAAAACGATCCAAGCCTATGAAGAGGCAACGCCGGGCGTGACCATTGAGCTGGTCCAGCTCAGCGAGAAGGGGGATACGCAGGAGGCGTCCAAGAAGCTTGACCTGGAGGCGGCATCCTCGGCCCAGATGGACATTCTGATGTTCAGCGATCCGGCGGGTTATGCGCAGCGGGTGGCGCTCGGCATGGCCGAGCCGCTGGACGACTTTATCGCGAAGGACGGCTACAGCGTGGAAACGGATTATAAAGTGGATACCCGCCTCGACGGCAAGGTCTACGCGCTGCCCGGCAAGTTTAACCCTTGGTATGTGCTGCTGAACAAGGATCACCTGGAGGAAGCGGGGCTGCCGGTTCCGACGGACTGGACCTGGGACGAATATGCGGACTATGCCAAAAAATTGACCCAGGGCGAAGGAGCGTCCAAGCGCTACGGGACGTACTTCCATGGCCCGCAAGGGGGCGGATGGCTGGAGTTTCTGAAGCTGATGATGGCCAATCAACCTCAAGATACCGACTATTTGAAGGTCGACGGCTCATCCAATCTGGATAACCCGACCTTCAGGCAGACGCTGGAGCTGCGCGTGCGGATGGAGAAGGAGGACCAATCCTCGGTACCTTACACGGACATGATCTCCCAGAAGTTGAACTACCGGACCCAATTCTTCAATCAATCCGCGAGCATGATCACGATCGGCAGCTGGATGAACACGGAGATCGGCGGAACGGATAAAGTGCCGCTGGACTTCAATGTCGCCGTAGCTCCATTCCCGAAAAACGAGGCAGGCGATCCTACGGGGCTCACGCCGGTAACCACGGATTACGTGGCGGTGGCGGCCAAGTCGAAGCATAAGGAAGAGGCTTATCAATTCGTCCGCTGGTATACAACGGAAGGGCAGATCGTGCAGGGCAAGAACATTCCGGCCTGGCAGCAGGTGAAGACCGAGCAGGTGGAGGAGATTATCGACACCATTCTTTCGGCTACGAAAAGTCCGGAGAAGGTAGACAAGAAATCGCTCGTGGACACCTTGGTTGCCTCGAAGGCCTCGGCTATCGTGCCTCCGGCACCTTATCAGGCGGAAGTGTACGAGGCGGTGAACGAGGAATACGAGAAGTTGATTCTGGGCAATCAGGACATTGACCAGACCATCGCGAATTCGCAGGAGCGAGTGAACAAAATTATAGAATCCAACAAAAAATGATCTGGTATAATAGACAAAAAAATCGGGACGAAACTCTTCGTCCCTTTTTTTGAATTCGCGTACATTATTCCCGTCACGCCATACCCGAGGTGGATTCTATGCCCGCACGATTGAAGAGCCTGATCCCCAGCTCCATCAGGCATAAGCTGATATTGGCTGCCGTCACCTGCATCGTGGTTCCCGCCATCGTCAGCTTGATTCTGTATAATTCGTTAACGAAGGAAGCCTTGAGGCAGCAGGCGGTATCCAACGCAAGCGATGCCCTTCAGCTGGTCCGCGGATCGGTGACGAATCTGCTCTTAAGCAAAATCAATATCGCCAACTATATCCAGATGAATTCCGGTTTGAATTCCTATTTCAAGCAGGTGGTCTCCGGCAACGAAGACCCGGATCCTTACCGCAGGTTCATGGAATCCAACCGGGTGCTGGAGCATCTGGACAGCTTGACGGTCGTCGGCGAGAAAAGTTATGTGACCGTCATTCTGGAGAACGGCTCCTATTACATGAATTATTCCGTAAGCGATTACAATCCGCTCGATTACAGGCAGCGCCCTTGGTTTGGCCAGATTTCGGGGCTGCAAGGCTTGGAGTCCCTGTGGACGGAGCCGGAAGCCACGATGTTCCGCCCCGACCAGATCGATCATCCGACGCAGCTATCGATGGTGCGCACGCTCCGGCTGCCGGATTCCGAGATATACGGCTACGTGATCGTGACGTTCATGGAGGATCAGATCAGCGGGATTTTCAACTCCCTTTCAGAAGGCAACGAGCTGGTGCTGCTGGATGCCGAGGGAACGATCGTTTCCGGCAGTCATCAGAACCAGATCGGAACGACCTTTGCTTATCTCGATGATTTGGATCAAGAGAAGCCGTATTCCATTGTGCCGATGAAGGGGGAGAAGCAGCTGATGGTACACCAGGACATTCCGTTTGCCGGATGGCGTCTGGTGCTGATGCAGCCGTACAAGGATGCGATCGTCAATATCAACTCGATTTTCAACCGCGTGTTTTGGTTCCAGATATGCTCCTTCCTGATCTTTCTGCTGCTGCTCATTGGACTTGTCCGCGCGTTTACCAAGCCGTTAGTCAAGCTCGGCAAAGTGGCAACCGCCGTGCAGCGCGGAAATCTGGAAGTGAGGTCGCATGTCCATGGCAATGATGAGGTTGGACGGCTGGGGCATTTATTCGACGACATGCTGGACCGGTTCAAAGCCATGATCTCGGAAATATCCGAAAACCAGGCGAGAAAACGAACAGCGGAGCTCCGAATGCTCCAAGCCCAGATCCATCCCCATTTTCTGTTCAATGTCCTGAATTCGATCCGGATGAAGGTCATGAAACGAGGCGATCCCGAAAGCGCCAAGATGATCGGCTCCCTGTCCGTGCTGCTCCGCATGACGATCAGCCGCGAAGAGGACGAGATTGCGCTACACGAAGAAATCGACCTGATCTCGCATTACGTCGCCCTGATGAACCTTCGGCAGAAGGAGGAGGTCAGGCTGGAGCTGGATATCGCGCCGGAGGCTTTCCTCTTCAAGGTGCCGCGCTTTTTTCTTCAGCCGATCGTGGAGAATGCATTAATCCATGGGCTCAACCAGCAGGCAGGGACGATTCGGATTACAGCCGCCATGCAGGGCAGGCATCTCGTGCTGGCGGTGAAGGACGACGGCATCGGCATGGATGCCGCGATGAGGGAGTCGATTGCCCGAAGAATCCAGGGCGGATCCGCCGGGTCTTCGATGCAGGAGGAGGCAAGCGGAGGCAGCTTCTCCCATATCGGTCTGCAAAATGTGATGGAACGGATGAGCATGGTGTTCGGCGAGGCTTTTCAATGCCGCGTCTGCAGCGAGCCTGGCCAAGGAACGGTGATCGAGATGTATATACCGGAAAGAGGGAATGCGGATGTATAACGTGATGCTGGTGGACGATGATTACCCGGTCATTGAGCTGTTGTCGGAGGCCATCTCGTGGAATGAGCTGGGCTTGAACCTGATGGGAAGCTATGAGAACGGAATGAGTGCTTGGGAGGAGGCGAAATCTTCGCCCCCGGACATTCTGATTACGGATATCGGCATGCCCAAAATGAACGGGCTTGAGCTGTCCGCACGCATCAAAGAAGTGAAGGCCGATGTGCGGATCGCCATTCTGTCCTGCCATAACGAATTCCAATATGCCCAGCAGGCCATGCGCCTGAACGTGCAGGATTATCTGCTGAAGGATGCGCTCGACCCCGAGGAGCTGGCACAGCTGCTGAGGCGGTTCAAGCAGGCGATGGACGAGGAGGCCCAGAAGGGCTGGGAGCGGTCGCGGATGATCCATCTGGTGGACGAATCCAAGGAGCTGCGGAAGGAGCAGAGCCTCAAAAATTTCATCCATCAGCCTCTCCTGTCTCCCGAAACATGGCGGCATGAGCTGTCGGAGTACGGAGTGCTGAAGCCGGGTTATCACTGCCTACCCGTGGTCGGCCATCTGGAGGATGTCCGGGAGATCAAGCACCGCTTCGCCTCCAATCAGACGCTGCATTTTGCCCTGGGCAACGTGCTGCGGGAGGTGCTGGATCAACTGAATCCGGATGCGGTACATGTCCTATATGATGCAAAGTCCTCGCTGCTCCTGTTCGCGTATCGACCCGGCTTGGGCAGCAACATATACGATGAGGCCGCCGCCTGCCTGAAGGAGGTGCAGCGGACGCTCGAGCGCGTGCTGCGAATCCGCATGTCGTTCCTGATCGGCCGGGGGTACGCGGAGCCGGAGGGATTAAAGGCAGGGCTCAATGAACTGCTGGCCTGCCGGCATCAACGATTCTATCTGGAGCCGCAGGAGATATCCAAACTGAACGGAGCGCTTGAACAGAAAAGTCTTAATGGGGATCCCGATCTCTTTGCTTATTATGACCGGGCCAGCTCGGAGCTGCGGGAATCGCTGCTCGGAAAAGAGGGGTTATGCGCGGTGCGCGACACAGTCGATCGGTGGATCGTTTGGATTCAAGAGAAGCGGTACGCACCGGAATCGGTCAAGGACTGGGTATTGAAGCTCCTGCTGGATCTAAAGCTGAGGCTTCATCTACTGCATTCCCTGTCACCCGCCTATACGGCCGATGCGCTTCATAAAGAGATCATGGACATGGATTCCCTGAACGAGCTGAAATCCTGGCTTCACGATTATTTGGAATCCACCCTGCAGGCTATGGACCGGGGATTCGGGGGCAGCAGACGATCGGAAGTGGCGGAGGCCTGCAAATACGTGTCCCTTCGGCTTGACCAGAGGATCACGCTGGATGACGTTGCGGGCTGCCTGCACTTGAATCCGAGCTACTTCAGCCGGATGTTCAAGAAAGAGACCGGCGTTACCTTCATCGAATACGTCACTCGCATGAAGATGGAGCGAGCCAAGGAGCTGCTGCGGCAGACGGACCGCACGGTCGGGGAAATCTGCGAAAGTCTGGCTTACGACAATGTGAGTTATTTCAGCAAAACATTCAAAGCGTATGCGGGGGTAACCCCCGTAGAATTCCGGAATGGTTGAAAGGATGTCTATCCGGCGTCACCAACAGGCGTTGAAACGGGAAGGAGGAGGGTCCTAGTCCGATGAACAGGTTACAAGAGCTGACAAGGATCGTGAACGGGATGGCTCCCGCCGATCTGCGGATGTATTACCAAAGCGGGGACCAGAGGTCCTTCTGGGAAGAGAACCGGCAAAGCGAAGATTACGAGCAGGACATATCCGAGATTCGCGAGGAGGGGGAGCGGCTGTTGTCTGTCCCGAACCCTCCGCTGACGTATGACTTATTCACCCGGTTTGCCCGGCAGGGAACGAGGCTGGATTATGAGAAGGTGTATTTTGAGCGTAGGCGCCGGCTGAATACCTTTGCTCTGCTGACCCTTCTCGAGCCGGATAAGGAAGCGTACCGGACGGCTCTCCAGGAGATGATCTGGTCCATCTGCGATGAGTATACCTGGTGTTTGCCGGCGCATGTGAACGCGGAATCGCCGGGCGGCATCAAAGGGACGATTGATCTGTTCAGCGCCGAGACCGGGTTTACCCTCAGCGAGATCCGCGTGCTGCTGCGGGACCGTCTGCCATCGCTGCTGATCTCGAGAATCGGGGAGGAGGTTGAAGCGCGGTTGTTCCTCCCTTTCCTAAGCCGTGAGCACGGCTGGGAGACGGCGACGCATAATTGGTCTGCCGTCTGTGCCGGTTCCATCGGCTCCGCGGCGCTGCTGCTTATGGAAAGCGGGGAATCGCTTGCAAAGGTTCTGCTGAAGACGGAGCGGTGCATGGACTATTACCTGCAGGGCTTTGGCCCCGATGGAGCTTGTCTGGAAGGGCTGGGATATTGGAATTACGGGTTCGGGTATTTCGTGTATTATGCCGATTTGCTGCGCAAGCGCACCCGGGGCGAGATGGACTGGTTCCGTGCGGAGAAGGTCGGCCGCATCGCCTTGTTTCAGCAGCAGGGCTTCTTGGGAGGAAAGGCCGTCGTCAACTTCTCCGATTCGCAGCCGGAAAGTACGGTACATATCGGCTTATCTCATTATCTGGCCGGATTGTACCCAGACTTCGAGTCTCCGCCGCAGTCTCTCCGGTCGGGTTACCGCGACGACCATTGCAGCCGCTGGGCTCCGGCTTTGCGCAACCTGATCTGGCGGAACCCCTTGCTGGCGGGAAGCGATTGGGAAGAGGCAAGTTATTATTTGCCCGATGCCCAGTGGCTGATCTCCCGCAGCTTCCATGGGGGCGAAGTGTACGCGTTTGCCGCCAAGGGCGGCAGCAACGGCGAGCCGCACAATCATAATGATCTTGGGCATTTTATCCTGTACGGCGCCGGGGAAGCATGGTGCTCGGATCTCGGCTGCGGCGAATACACGGCGGAGTATTTTGGCGAAGGACGGTATGGCTATGATTGCAACGGCTCCCAAGGCCACTCCGTGCCGATCATCGACGGCCATGTTCAGCAAGAGGGCCCGGATAGCGCCGCGGTTGTCTTGGAAGCGGTGACGGGTGAAGCCGTGGATCGGCTTGCGCTTGAGCTGACCTCGGCCTACCGGGCTCCTGCTCTACAGTCATTCACGAGGACGCTGGAGTGGAACAAGCAGGGGAAGCGGCCGGAACTGACGCTGAGCGACCGGTTTACGTTCGGTTCGCCCCCGGAGAGTCTGGTGGAGCGGATCGTCACCAGGATACAGCCCGAGCTGGTACTGATCGATGGCCGGCAGGCTGTTAGGTTGCGGACACCGGGTACTTATGAGCAAGCAGAGGCAGGGGGACCGGAGGTCGTTCAGGCCTTAGAAAAGAAGAAGGAGCCGATTGCAGCTGAAGAAGGGACCGGGGAGCAGCCTAAGGTACAGGACACAAAGCCGGATCCTGCCTTTTCCGTGGATGACAGGCCCAGCCTGCTGATCCACTATGACAGCAAGCTGGTGGAGCCTAAGCTGACAAGCCATGTTTTCCGTGATCACTTCGGCAAGGAAGCGGCTTGGTATGCCGTGGATTTTAAAGTGAAGGCACCTGGCTTGCATGCAAATATCGAATTCAAATTTCAATTCATATGAACAGAGGAGTGGAGAGGAATGAAAACGGAGGTCGCTTTGGATTGGTTGACGGAGGCATGGGAAAAATCGCTTGCGAAGACGCGGCGGAACGTAGCGCGGATCGGAGCGAGGTTTCCGCATGCCAGCCAGAATGGCGTCTACCAGCTGGAGCCGCCGCATTGGTGGACGGCCGGCTTCTGGCCGGGCCTGCTGTGGCTTCTGTACAACGATAGCGGGGTGGCGGAGCTTAGAGCAACCGCCGAGCAGTGCGAGCTCATTCTGGATGACGTACTGAACCAGTATGTGCGCCTGGACCATGATCTTGGCTTCATGTGGACGCTGACCAGCATGGCTTCCTACAAGCTGACCGGCAGCGAAGAGTCCAAGGTACGCGTGCTCAAGGCAGCCAACTACCTGGCTGCACGCTTCAACCTGAAGGGACAGTATATCCGAGCCTGGAACCCGTGGTCGGAAGGGGAGGATAACGCGGGTCTCGCGATCATCGATTGCGCCATGAATACGCCCCTGTTGTTCCTGGCGTCGCAGATCAGCGGCGATCCCCGCTACCAGCATATGGCCGAAGCGCATATGGACACGGTGGTCCGGGACTTCGTCCGGCCGGATGGTTCCGTCTATCACATCGTACGGTACGATCCCGTTACCGGTGAGCGCCTGGAAGGGATCGGCGGGCAGGGCTTTGCGCCTGAATCCGCCTGGTCCAGGGGAACGGCGTGGGCGATTTACGGCTTGACGCTTGCCTACCATCACACGGGCAAGTCGATTTACCTCGATACGGCCAAAACGGTGGCGCATTTCTTTCTGGCGAATCTGCCGGAAGACCATGTGCCGTTCTGGGACTTCCGCGCGCCGGACGAGGCCCGCATCTACCGGGATTCGTCCGCCGGAGCTTGCGCCGCCAGCGGGCTGCTGCTGCTGGCTGACAAGGTGGAGCCGGGGCAGGCGGCCGTATACCGGACATCCGCGGTCCGGATTCTGGAATCGCTGTACCGGAATTACGGCACATGGGACAATGATGGGGAGGAAGGGCTGATACTCCATGGGACCAGTCATTATCCGGAGGGCAAGAATATCGACGTGCCCCTGATTTACGGCGACTTTTTCTTTGTGGAAGGGCTGGCGCGGCTGAGTGGGAAGGGGCCGTTTTACTGGGAATAACGGAGATTGAAACGGCGCTCGGGAATGAAATAGTGGGAGCAAGGCTAGGAAGAGGATAAGGGAACTAGAAGAAGCATTCCGGGAATGGAGTGAGAATGTTAGATGAGCATACAGGCTACTGGGAATCCTGAGGGCGGCTTAATCCATCCGGTCGCCCGGAATCCGTTGAGAACAAGACGAGACGTGCAGGAGGCGCTCTCGCAGCTGCTGGAGCCTTTAAGCAGATGCTACAGCGAGGGGCGCGCACGCTTAATCCTTGAGCGTTCGGGCGCCGATGCCTTTGCCGATATTGCGGAGATGGAGGGTTTCTCTCGCGTCTTGTGGGGACTCGTTCCCGCCGTTGCCGGTGGCTCCAATGACGAGCTGTGGGAGCTGTGCCTGCAAGGGATACGCGCAGGGACGGATCCGGAGCATGCGGAGTACTGGGGGCAGGTTAATGACTATGATCAACGGCTGGTGGAGATGGCGGTGTTCGGATTGGCCTTTGCCCTGATTCCGGACCGCATCTGGCAGCCGCTGAGCGAAAAGGAGAAGGACAACCTCTATCAGTGGCTCGATCAAATCAACCATCATCCTTGCTATGATTGCAATTGGCTGTTCTTCCATGTATTTGTCAACGTTGGTTTCCGCAAGGCAGGCTTACCATACGATGCCGGGCAGCTGGAGAGCAATCTCCGGCGCATTGAGGAATTTTATCTGGATGCAGGCTGGTATAGCGACGGGATCGGGGGGCACTGTGATTATTACGTGCCGTATGCTTTTCATTTTTATGGCTTGATCTATGCTCAGCTGATGGGAGACGAAGATCCGGACCGCGCCGGGCGCTACAGGGAGCGGGCAGCGTTGTTTGCACGCGATTTCATCCACTGGTTTGCTCCCGACGGGACGGCCGTTCCTTACGGACGCAGCTTGACGTACCGCTTTGCGCAGTCGGCCTTCTGGTCGGCTGCGGCTTATGCCGGGCTGGACGGGTTTAGTCCGGGCCAGCTGAAGGGACTGGTCCTTAGAAATCTCAGATGGTGGTTTAAGCAGCCTATATTCGACCGGGACGGCGTGTTGACGGTGGGCTACGCTTACCCGAACCGAATCATGTCGGAGAACTATAACGCAGCTGGCTCCGTGTACTGGGCGCTGAAAACGTTCCTGATCCTGGCTTTGCCGGACGGGGATCCTTTCTGGATGGCCGAGGAACAGGAACTGGCGGAGACGGAACATATTTCGGTGCAAGAGCCTGCACATCTGGTGCTTTGCAGGGAGCCGCAGACCGGCCATGTGGCCGCGTTCAATACGGGCCACCCGTCTACTAACGAGCATACGCATACTTCCGCCAAGTACGAGAAGTTCGTCTACTCTACCGCCTTTGCGTTCAGCGTGCCAAGGGCGGAATGGGGACTGGCCCAGGGGGCTTTCGATTCCATGCTTGCCCTTAGCGAGGGCGATCGGCTGTTCCGGGTCAAGCGCTTATGCGAGGAGACGCGGATTCAGGAGCATGTGCTGTATGCAAAATGGAAGCCGTGGAGAGACGTCGAGGTAAGGACCTGGATAGCGGCAGGGCTGCCATGGCATATTCGCATCCATCGGATCAGCACGGAACGAATACTCGATGCTGCCGAGGGCGGGTTTGCTTTAGGCTTGGGATTACTGAACAGCTCCCGAACGGGAGACGGGGCAGCATCGGCTTCCGGCACCTTCGGCACGAGTGCCATCTATGGCATGCTCGGTTACGATACGGCAGAGCTTATCTATCCTCATGCTAATACGAACCTTCTGCGTCCCCGCACCGTCATTCCTACGTTGAGGGCGGCGCTCGAACCCGGAATCCATTGGCTCATCGCGGCCGTGCATGGCACCCCCAGCGATGCCGGCACTCCCGCCATTGAGGAGCCTTCCATGGAAGACATGAAAGAAAGGCTGGGCGTCGAGATAGGAGAGCGTGAGATTAAAATTACGACGCTGACGGGGAATGTCATCGTGATTCCGATGGACTAACGGGCAGGTGGTCTCACCCTAACAGGTATGAAGCCGTGGTTTGTCAGAGCTAATATAGATCATACAGATAGACAGGCGAAAGCCGGGGGTCATGAACCCCCGGCTTTCAATATCATGGACTTCCGCCCGCTCGAATCATCGCATGGACTTATTTTGTCAAATAGGAACTGGTCAGAGGAACAAACAGGGAAGTGCCCGGACCTTCATCAACGATCTCCACAAAAATAAAATCGGCAGCCGATACATCGACGTCTACGCCGACCAGGCCATCTTCAGCAGCCAGGGACACCTTTTTGAGCGTTGAGTTGTTGTGGTCCATAATTACGATTTCTTGCGCACCGCCAGTCACGGCCAGCTCAAGATGCAGATTGGCATATTTTTTACCCGTCATGATCTGGAAGCTGTTGCCTTGTTTGGCCGAATCGGTATGTAAATAAACGTCTTTATAATCCTTGCCTTTGTAGACCGTATCGCTGGAATCTTTGGTGTGCCAGGCCGATGTCCCCAATACGGAGGCTCCGAGCGAGCTTAATGATAACGGACTGGAGGTTTCGGATGGGGATCCCTGATTGCCGCCAATCAGTACTGAAGAAGTTGCGCTGTCATAACGAATGTCGATATTCATCAGATCGCCTACAGCTCGCACAGGCAAGTACGTCGTGCCGTTGTAAGTAATCGGCAGCACGGTTTTGCCGCTTGCGTCTTTCGGCGTGACCACCGTACCGTTTAACTTCAGGGAAATCTTGCTGTTCAAATAGGCTTTGATTGGCTCCAAAGCTGACGACGCCATAGCGCCTGTACCGATCCCCAGCGTAAGCGTACCCGCCAATAACCCATACAATACTTTCTTCTTCATTAAAACCCCTCCCAAAATTTAGGTTAATTTTCATGCTTTATAGTAGTAAAGTGTCAGAAGGAAGTCAACCCTCTTTAAAGGGAAGGCCCGATCCTTCATTGCCATATCCGGGTAACGGCTGTGCATCCCGGCTAATGCTTGTTGCGAAAATGGCTCTTTTGCGAAAGCTTGCCAGAAAAGGGCGGGATATTTTCATGAAAAGTGATACAATGATAGAAATACGTAAATAAGGGTAGCGGATGGATCAACGTTTACCTGGCAGCGAAGTGGGAGTGTGATCGAGAGAATGGAAGAGACGTATACGGCAAAACGGGCAGTCAGCATGGAGGACATCGTGCGCGCACACCACGTGCTTCGCGAAGTGATCGTACGCACGCCGCTGCAGCGGGATGCAGTACTATCAGCCAAGTATGACTGCGAAGTGTATCTGAAGCGCGAGGACCTGCAGGTGGTTCGCTCCTTCAAGATCCGCGGCGCTTACAATATGATTCGCAGCTTGTCGGAGGAAGAACGCAGCAACGGCATTGTGTGCGCAAGCGCGGGCAACCACGCACAAGGGGTGGCTTTCTCCTGCAACGCGCTGAATATCAAAGGCAAGATTTACATGCCGAGCACGACCCCGAACCAGAAGGTGAAGCAGGTGAAGCGTTTTGGCGGGGGCAGCGTCGAGGTCATTCTGACAGGGGATACCTTCGATGATGCATATGCCGAAGCGATTAAGGCATGCGACGAGTACGGCATGACTTTTATCCACCCGTTTGATGAAGCGAAGATCATCGCGGGCAACGGCACGATCGGGATGGAGGTTATGGAGGAGCTGGACGCGCCGGCCGACTATATGTTTGTCACCATCGGCGGCGGCGGTCTTGCGGCCGGCGTGGCAACCTACGTCAAAACCGTCAGCCCAACGACGCAAGTCATTGGCGTCGAACCGCTTGGCGCAGCGTCCATGATCGAGTCCAAGAAACAGGGCGAGGTCGTCACCATGCATGAGATCGACAAATTCGTGGATGGCGCTGCCGTGAAGCGCGTCGGGCAGCTGACGTATGACATCTGCTGCGAGTTGGTGGACGACATCGTGACGGTACCGGAAGGCAAGGCCTGCACCACCATCCTGGAGCTGTATAACGAGAATGCGATCGTTGTGGAGCCAGCGGGATCGCTGGCCGTAGCGGCGCTGGATATGAACCGGGACCGGATTCGCGGGAAAACGGTCGTCTGCATCATCAGCGGCGGCAATAACGATATCGACCGGATGCAGGAAATCAAGGAGCGCTCCTTGATTTACGAAGGGTTGAAGCATTACTTCATGATCAACTTCCCGCAGCGTGCGGGCGCACTCCGCGAGTTTCTGGAGGAAGTGCTCGGTCCCGACGACGATATCGCGCGCTTCGAGTACACGAAGAAGCATAACAAGGAAGACGGGCCTGCCCTGGTGGGCATCGAGCTCTTGAGGCCGGAGGATTACGGCCCGCTGGTGGAGCGGATGCAGCGCAAGGGACTGGATTACACGGAGCTGAACAAGAACATGAATCTGTTCAATCTGCTGATTTAAGAGGTACACGAAAGCACCATAAAAAGCCGGATTCCCCTAACGGGAACTCCGGCTTTTCTAGTTATTTCATGTATGTCCTCTTGCGATCCAGGGTGTCACCCGTCGTTAACGTCAGGATGGCTCAGTCAATCGGAACCGCCTTGGCACGGTACCGCTCCACTTCCTGGTTCAGCTTGTCTTTGTTGCTCTCCAGTACGTCGGACCAGGACTTGAGCTTTTTGAGGAGCGCGCTTTTGGAGACAGCATCGCTGTCCTTCAGTGCTTTATCGAATGCTTGCCGCACTTCCGGGTCCAGCAGATTGTCCTCGTATTTGAACAGCGGCGTGTTGTTATAACCGTAATATAGGCTAAGCTCGGTGAATCGAAGCTTCAGCTTCACGTCCGCAGTCCGATTGGATTTGGGATAAGAACTGATAAAGGCCTCTTGCTTCAGTCCCCGATCAATGACCTCGCTCCATGGGATCACCAAAGCGGCATCACTGACGGCCGGCTTCTCGGATTCAACGACCATGATGTCGATATAGGCTTGAATATCCTTGTTGATATAAGGCTTGTAGGGCTTCAGCGTGGTATAGTCGATAATCGGGAAGATCACGCCCTCGGTCGTATACAGCCTGTAGCCGCTGTCTCTCAGGTTGATGAGCACCTTTCGGAGCGTTTCATCTTTGGTTTTGTTAATGGTGGTGTTAATCGGCTCCCCGTATTTGTACAGGTTCATCAGTTTATCCTGAATGCCGATTTCGTACACCTTGTCGGTTTTTGCCGGGAGCGCATCATTCATCGCATTCTCCAGCTTAAGCACCAGCATGGTCGCCTGATACGCGGTCACGCTGCGAATATACTTGGTGATGTAAGACTTGGCATAAGCCACGTCGGATTCCTTCAGCAGTTGATTGGCTTTGTTGTACACGGCATTGCCGAAGGCGGCAGCTTTGCTTGAAACTGCGTTTGAGCCAGCTTGGGATGCGGGTGCTGCGTTAGCGATAATGCCGGTCTGGAACGATAGAATAAGTGCAAGGATGGCAGCAATAGCGGATTTTTTCGACTTTAACATGGTTTTTCCTCCCTTACCACACATTACCCTTATCCTATCATCTTCTATAGAACATTACTTTACAAAGAACGAAAAAATATTAAAGATTTTGTTATGCGACGCACGCGAATTCATGACGAGTTTGTATTATTTGCTCGAAAAAAGAAGCTTGGTCCCTGCGATTCCGATGAGGAATATGACGAGGCTGATCCATGGCGCAACCGTCAGCACCGGCAGCAGCCGTCCCAGCCACACGCCCGCTGCCAATATCAATACCGTGATGGCGATATAAATCCCGATATTGCGAGCATTCACCTTGCGCTTGTTTTCCTCCGGCTTGAAGGTGTCGTTCTTCATCCATCTCAGCAATGCATGGATCAGCACATAGGAACCGCCTGCGATCAGAATCAGGGTCGATATGCGCACCTGCGTCATGCGTTCGACCGGTCCCCCGGCCCACATCGTGATGAACCCGACCAAGGCTTGAACGAAGAAAAACCAGGTTAAGGCCACCCAAGGGATCATGAGATGGAACTGGAGGCTGCTGAGGCCTTTCATTTTTGGCAGCTGCTCGACCAGCTCCTTGCAGTAGGATTCGGGATCGCTTCCGAATACCTCCTCGGCGCTTTTGCCTTTGGCTTGCGCGTCCAGCAGGTGCTGGGCGATTTCGAGCAGCAGTTCCTCGCCTTTTTGCTCCTGCACGGAGCTGCTGCGGATATAGACCACCATGTCTTGGTAGTAGCTCAGGTTGTTTGGGTTCATGGCATCCTGAAGTCGGTTGTTCTCTTTGATCATCTGTTTGGTATTCATCTTTATTGTCCTCCGCGGGTTAAAATGTGGTCCACACTATCTTTAAGCGTTCCCCAATGTTCCTTGAATTGTTGAAGAACCTGCAGGCCTTTATCGGTTAGATTGTAATATTTGCGTGGCGGTCCCCCGGCACCGGGCGCGGGCCTTAGGGTGCCTTCGATGAGCTGCTCTTTCTGCATGCGCAGCAGCAGGGGATAGATGCTGCCTTCGCTCACAAACGTTAGCCCGCTGTCTTCCAGCAGCGTGCTGAGCTCATAACCGTAAACTTCCCGATGCTCCATGAGCGAGAGGATGCAGCCTTCGAGAATGCCTTTTAGCATTTGACTTTGGGTGGTCATGAATGTGGGAATTCCTCCTTCAGGTATATTGCTATGCAAGGTAGCGAGGCGCTATGGGTCGGACTACTAGAAGGTACGATAGCAGACTACCTTGTTATGCAATATATCATAGCAGACAACATGCTTGCAATGCAAGGTAGTGCTGCTGAATCTTGTCACATTCGTGAACAAGGTATAATTCTCCGGCTCCTATTTCACAATAATAAGCATTCTGAATCTATACACGACGCCCTGATCATTCAGGGACAAGAAGGAGGAGTTATCAGATGAGCGCTAGCTTTTTTGACGATGAATTGCACGGAGGAGACGCTGTGCCGGCACAAGGCCAGGAGGTAATCGCAAGCAGCGGTGCTCCGGATGGTTCACCGGCCCAGCCTGAAGGCGGATTCGTCTCCGAGCGTGAGGACCATGATCACTCCGCCGCATCCTTATGGGAGAATGATCCGGTCGGGAAAACCTGGATGAACGATTGGAGCGGGCGCGAAGAAACCCATGCGATGTTTCGCCAGAGCTACGAGTAAGGCTGGATTTAGTTGTTTACCGCCATTTCAGCGTTCATCACACCGTCACACCTATGCTCAGTTTGCGTTTGCCGGTGCTCAATTGCGTTGACAATCCATAATCACGATGCTAAGATAAGTTTAATTAATTCATATTAATCTTATCGGAATTATTAATATTATGATTACGGCGCGTTATCGCAAGGAGGAATCGGCATGGAGCGGCAAATTACAATCCGGCATAATCAAGAGGAACTTACGGCAACCATCCATTACCCATTGAAGGAATCGGCTCACGGAAGCCGGTGCAATCGGGTTCCGCTGGTCATCATCTGCCATGGCTTTGTGGGAAGCCGGATCGGCGTGGATCGGTTGTTTGTCAAAACGGCGCGCGAGTTTGCCGAAGACGGGTACATGGTGATCCGTTTCGACTATATCGGATGCGGGGAAAGCTCGGGCAATTACGGCAGCGAAGGTCTCGACTCGATGATTGCCCAGACGCGTTCCGTTCTTGATTACGGACTCAGCTGCGCGGATGTCGATCCGATGCGTATCACGCTCCTCGGACATAGCCTGGGCGGCGCCGTCGCCCTGCAGACGGCCGTTCGCGATCGCCGGGTGAAGAATCTGATTCTGTGGTCCGCAGTAGGATACCCGTTCAACGATATCGTCAAAATCACCGGTCGCGACGTGTACGACACCTCGGTTAAGTCGGGATCCGCCGACTATTTGGGATACTCGTTTACCCCGGTCTTTTTCGATTCGCTGGCTCAGGGACAGCCATTCCAGGAAGCGATCAAGTTTACGGGCAATGTGCTGGTCGTCCATGGTACCTCGGATGAGGTGATTCCGGTGGACTACGCTTTCCTGTTTCAAAAAGTGTTCTGGATGCGTCAGGAAGGCCGCTGCGATAAGGAGATTATTTTCCAGGCCGATCACACATACTCAGCCGGACCTCAGCGCCAACTGCTCCTTGAGCGGACGCGGGATTGGTTGAACGGGCAGGAGAACATTCAGCAGGAATGGCAGCACTGGATGATTTAAGGGAGTTATTTGGCATAATGGGCGATTTAACGGTACAATAGAGTTGTCCCTTGATTTTGAAGCTGGAGGTGGCATCGATGACGTTACCTGCTTTATTTATTGCCCATGGTTCGCCGATGATGGCCCTGGAGGACAACGAGTACACCCGCTTCCTGGAGCAGTTGGGGCGGGAGCTGCCTGCACCTAGAGGTATTGCAGTATTTTCTGCCCATTGGGACGATCCGGATCAACGGTTGACCGAGGACGTCGAGCATGGAACCATGCATGATTTTTACGGATTTCCGGAAGAGATGTACAAGATCACGTACCCTGCCCGAGGCAGTGCGGAGCTGGCAGCTCAGATCCGTCAGCGCTTTGAGGCAAAGAATCTGCACGCCAAAGCCGTAACCGGCCGAGGACTGGACCATGGGGTATGGGTCATTCTGCGCAAAATGTACCCCGATGCGAATATTCCCGTGGTGGCCTTGTCCGTGGACTCCAAGCGCTCGCCAAGCGAACAATATTCCATCGGTGCGATGCTGTCCGATTTGCGTGATGAAGGCATTCTGATTATCGGCAGCGGCGGCTTGGTGCACAATCTGCGGATGTTACATCAGAGCGATGAGCCGGATGCATGGGCGACTGAATTCGACGAATGGGTTGCGGAGCAGCTGTCGAATTGGGACCTCCACAATCTGTTTGCGTATGACAAAAAAGCGCCTCATGCCAGCGACGCCGTACCTTCCTACGGACGGGAGCATTTTGTTCCCTTGTTCTATGCGATGGGGGCTGCGGACAACGGCCGCAAGGCGAAGCGATTGTTTCAATCTTACCAATATGGCAGTTTGAGCCTGAACTGCTGGTCATTCGAATAATGAGAAGCCGAGCTTGGATCACAAGCTCGGCTTTTGTTGTTGCTGGGGGATGTCTGCGGGCGCGAGTCGGGCAGATGTCTGGGGAGAAGCCCTCTCGTTGCAAGCAGGACCCAGCGGTACGGCCCGGTAGGATGCAGCGTTACGGCCCAGCCGGGCCCTGTGGGACCACAGATCCGCTATTTTTTGCCCGCATTAAGGGGATCTATCGGACACACGATCCGTTAAACTGAGCCGTAACTCCAACGTGCCACAACAAAACCAACCCGGCTTGATGGCTCAAGTCGGGTTGGTTACACTAGGTTAGTTTGTTTAGGTTTCAGTTGCTTACAATGTTATGCGGTTTGTTTTTTGAAAGGTGTGTGGGTGGTGCCGTCGCCTTTAGTTGTTCTGTGCGTCATTTTGTTCCACAGGCCGCGGAGGTAAGGGAGAACCCAATGGTCGAGACCGATTTTACCGGCGTTGGCAGCAGCCACGATGATCAGCACTTCAAGCAGCAGCATTTGGGCGTTGGTGCTCACGGTGCCCGAGAAGAGGAACGCGGCGTTCATGACCAGACCCATCAGGGCAGCAAAGGTGGTGAAGGTACCGAGGATGAGTCCGACCCCGACGAGGAACTCACCGAGCGGGATGATGAAGTTGAAGAGCTTCACGCCCGGCAGTGCCGCGTGCTCCAGGAACGCTGCCCACCAGCCTTGGACGGCGGGGTGATCGCCGGCTGCTTTGGCAATCGCGCCTTGCAGGAATCCGCCTGCTTCGAATCCGCCCGTCAATTTGCCCCAACCTGCTACCATCCATTCATACCCGATGTAGACCCGGATGAAGGTCAGTAACCACATTGCCACTTTGTTTGTTCTCAGCCAGTTGTTAAACATATAAACCACTCCTTAAAAGTATGATTTTCTTTTTATGAAAGCTTCCTTGCCAATTCTCGGATGTGTTGAAGTTCGTTCTGTGATGTTGGTTCTTTAGGAAGATGATCATCTCTTTCATGTCTTTATTATAAGTGAAATAAATCACAATATATGTGATTTAAATCACATTAGTGATAAAAATCATAAAAAACTTTAAATTCGTGAGTTGGCAGGGGGAAGTGATAGGTGAAAAGGGGCTGGAAGAACAGGTGCAATATAGCAGAGGCGGAGGAGAAAATGCGGGACAGTGTGAGGGAGATTACAAGTATGATACGTGATGGTAAGCATGGTTGTTTAGGGTGTTGTAGGAGTGAGCAAATATCCAGTAAAAGATATGCAAAATAGGAGGTGGCAAATGCAAAACCAGCAAGCAGAGCAGATAAGTAGTTAGCGAAAATCCAGCTACGCTGTAAGCAGTATGCGCAAAGCAGCACCTAATACCTGAAACGCATAGAAACGCAGCGCAACGCATTGGGAGGTAGCATTTCACTGGCCCGGTTGGGTTGTCGTGAATCTATTACTAAGCAAAACTGCTTCATAAAACACGGATGACCGGTAACGATGGCCGCGGTCACCCGATAGTTTAATGATGAAGGAAAGCAGAAAGAGTTCGGATAGAGGAGAAACATTCAAATCTTACTGTCAGGAAGAAGAACCGAGATGGATTCAGCTATGGGACAGGGGAGCCAGAAACGAATTTAGCTGACGAGAAGTGTATGACTGAATACGACCGAATACGATCCAACTTGAGATTACTTTAAATTATCTTTTAATTCTAATTTACTCCCGCATTCCTGGTAAGTCAGACCGCCTGATTCTGCAGAGGGGAGGAGTCGCTGCTGATTTTCGCTTTGCGCGTGAATTTATTCTGAAGATAAGGCATGAGCCAACGGTCGATGCCGATCTTACCGCTGTTGGCCGCTGAGAGGATGATCAGGAATTCGAGCAGCAGGAGTTGACCGTTGATGCTGATCGAACCGGAGAAGAGGAACGCCGAGTTCATCACCAGTCCCATCAGCGCCGCGAACACGGTGAACGAGCCGAGGACCAGGCCTAGCCCGACAAGGAATTCGCCCAGCGGAATGATGACGTTGAACCATTTGACGCCGGGGAGTGCGGCATGCTTGAGGAATAGGGCCCACCAATCTTGAACCGCGGGATTCTCACCGGTGGATTTGGCGATGGCCCCCTGCATAAATCCGCTTGCATCGAAGCCCCCCGTTAGCTTGCCCCAGCCAGCAGACAACCACTTATACCCGACGTACACCCGAATGACCGTCAGCAGCCACATTGCGATTTTGCTGGATTGCAACCATTGAATAAACATCAACACCACTCCTCCAATGAATAATCATTCTCTTTTTTGTTTTCAGATTTTTGCAAATTTAAAATTCGTAAGCGCGACGAAAGCCGAAAAAAACAGCAACGATCTATATAATGTCGCATCATAACAAATTATTCATATTTGCAAAAATCTGTATTTAAATACAGTATTCGCATAGACTGTGATTTGGCATAGGTTCTTGGCATGAAAAAAAGACGATGGAGAACCGGAGTTCTCCACCGTCTTGCAGGGATCGTTACGAAGTTAAGCTGTGCGTTTTTTTAGACGAGTCGTCGGTGCTTTTGGCTCATGATCGCGGTGCGTCATTTTGTTCCACAGGCCGCGGAGATAAGGGAGAACCCACCGGTCGAGACCGATTTTACCAGCGTTGGCAGCAGCAACGATGATCAGCACTTCAAGCAGCAGCATTTGGGCGTTGGTGCTCACGGTGCCCGAGAAGAGGAACGCGGCATTCATCACCAGTCCCATCAGAGCAGCGAAGGTGGTGAAGGTACCGAGGATGAGTCCGACCCCGACGAGGAACTCACCGAGCGGGATGATGAAGTTGAAGAGCTTCACGCCCGGCAGTGCCGCGTGCTCCAGGAACGCTGCCCACCAGCCTTGGACGGCGGGGTGATCGCCGGCTGCTTTGGCAATCGCGCCTTGCAGGAATCCGCCTGCTTCGAATCCGCCCGTCAATTTGCCCCAACCTGCCGTCATCCATTCATACCCGATGTAGACGCGGATGAATGTCAGTAACCACATTGCCACTTTGTTTGTTCTCAGCCAGTTGTTAAACATATAAACCACTCCTTAAATGAGTTTTAATTTTTTTGGATTAACATGATTGCTTTGTTTCTGATGTCGATGTTGTGTGTTCATGTTGCCTTGGGAAGTGATCACCTTCTCTATGTCTTTATTATAAGTGAAAATATTCACAATACATGTGATAAATATCACAAAGTTGTGAACATTTCAAAATGAACTCTCGTTTAGGGGATTCTGCACACCGTGGCAAGGCCCCTTGCACGCGCAGATCGTGGTTCGGGCAAGGTTCCCAGTACACAAGCGGGTGCTTCGGGAAGGTTGCTGCTTGCACGCATGACATGTGGCCCCGAGCATACCTGGAGGGCTCTTCAATCGACAAACAGCCGCCTGCTGCTGAATCCATAAAGCGCTGCCAACTCAAACGCGTCAAGGGGAACCATGATCCGAATGTATCCCTTCTTAATACAGACAAAGCACGGATTTTGTGATTAAATGTAAATTAAAGTTGAAACGTCGGTTGGAAATTACGGGTAAATGGTCTGGAAATTTAGGGTAATAAGTAATGGGAGCGTTCATAGGGGGAAACAATATGTTTAGCAAAGGGTCTTTGTCATTCCAAAAAATCGCGTGGGGGACAAGCTTGTTGTCCATGGCGACAGTATTGCTGCTGTCCGGATGCGGCGGCAAACAGCAGGCGGAGCCAACGCCGGCACCCGCGGTGGAGGCTCCGGTCGAGCAGCCGGTCGAAGTGCCTCAGGAGGAAACCTCTTCTCCATATAAGGCACCTCTGACGGGATTGCCGTTAGAAGCCTCACTGACGCAGCGTCCGCTGGCCGTTATGATCAATAACGCACCAGCCGCTAGGCCGCAGTCGGGTCTCAGTCAAGCGGACATGGTGTATGAAGTGCTGGCGGAGGGAGGAATCACGCGGCTGATCGGTATCTTCCAAAGCCAGAGCGACATTGAGAAGATCGGGCCGATTCGCAGCATTCGACCGTATCTGATCAATCTTGGCGAGAGCTACGGCGGCGTTCTGGTGCATGCGGGAGGAAGCCCGGAAGCCTACAGCATCATTCAAAGGCAAGGCAAGCAGGACATGGACGAGATCGGGAATGCAGGCGCCTACTTCTGGAGAGCCAATGACCGCAAAGCGCCGCATAATCTGTATTCCAGCGACGAGAAACTCCGCGAAGGAGCGGCCAAGCTGAATTACGGCAACGACGTGAAGGTGCCAGAATATACGTTCTATCCGGAGGCGATCGCTGCAAGCGCCGATGGCGAAGAGGGCACTGAACCGGTTGAGGTTATTTCCGGGGAGGCTGCAGAGAAGGTAGAAATCAAATTTTTATTGGACAGCTATGTCGTGGATTATCAGTATGACGGTTCCTCCAACACGTACAAACGGTCGATCAACGGATCGCCGCATGTGGATCTCAACGATAACGTTCAGCTGGAGGCCGCGAATGTGATCGTGCTGGGGGCGGACCATAAGGTGCTGGATGACGTGGGCCGGCTTGCCGTGAACGTGGAGGCGGGCGGGGAAGCGATGCTGTTCCAGCGCGGGGAAGTCATCAAGGGGCAGTGGGTACGCGCTGCGGGCGATGCAATCCGTTTCGTGAAGGACGGCAAGGAAGTGCCGCTGGTTCCGGGAACGACATATTTCAACATTGTGCCCAACTCGCCTTCTTTTGAAAGCCACGTAACAATCTCGAATCCCTAGAACTCGAGGCAGCGAATCAGGCCTGCCGTTTCGGGATAATTTGCACGCATACGGAGATGTTAATAGGCAAGGGAATTGAAGGGAAATCCAAGCATCTTCTGTTTTGTTAGTTCCTTACATTTTTGAGTGTTACTTTTCTATACACACCCTGCTATGGATGTGATAAGATAGTCAAGGTTGTCTATCTTTTCAGGGCGTTCGCGGCAATTTATCGAAAAAAGGGGTTAAGAGTATGAAAATGAAGAAAAAGGATATATTCTTCCAAACGCTGGAGAATATGGCCGATACGGTGGTACAAGCCGCAGACTATTTTTCGCAGCACGTTTCCAATCTTGAAGATGTGCTTGAATTTGCCAACGAAATGAAGAAGTACGAGTCGCAGTGTGATACCTACACGCATACCATCATTACTGAACTCAACAAAACATTTATCACGCCAATCGAACGCGACGACATCATGGACCTGACAACCAGCATGGACGATGTAATGGACGGATTGGAAGCGACCGCATCCCGTTTCTATATGTATCAGCTGGGCAAGCCTGACGAGTACATGGTGCAGTTTGCAGAGATTCTGCGTCAATCGGCTTATGAAATCCAGAAAGCCATTCATTTGCTCTCCCAGAAGAAACTGCTGGCGATTCGTGAATACACGATCCGCTTGAACGATCTGGAGAACCAAGGCGACGAGCTGCTGCGGATCTGCATCAAGGATCTGTTTGCCACCGTCTCTGACCCGATTCTGCTGATCAAGAAGAAAGAGATTTACGAACGACTTGAGACAACCACGGACACTTGCGAAGACGTGGCCAATATGCTGGAATCCATCATTATGCGCAACTCGTAAGGGAGTCCTGAACAATGGATACAACGATGTTAGTATTAGTAATAGTTGTTTTTTTGGCGCTTGCATTTGACTTCATCAACGGGTTCCATGATACGGCGAATGCCATTGCAACATCGGTATCGACCCGGGCCCTGAAGCCGCGGGTAGCCATACTGCTCGCAGCGAGCATGAACTTCGTCGGCGCGATGATGTTCACGGGCGTTGCCAAAACCATCGGCGGCAGCGTCGCGGATCCGACCAAGCTGGATAACGGGATCGAGGTTGTTATTGCAACATTGCTTGCAGCAATCATCTGGAACCTGGTTACCTGGTGGTTCGGATTGCCTTCGTCCTCTTCCCATGCCCTGATCGGAGCATTGGCCGGTGCAGTATTCGTCGGTGCGGGAAGCGACATGTTGAATTACGGCGGATTTAAGGACATCGTGCTCGCATTGATCCTGTCGCCGATTATCGCATTCGTGATCGGTTATCTGGTCATGCAGCTGCTCAAGGTTATCTTTGCTAAGCGCAGTCCGCATACTGTGAACAAGGGCTTTCGTACGATGCAGATCTTTACGGCAGCGCTGCAATCCTTTACGCACGGAACCAACGACGCGCAGAAGGCAATGGGTATCATTACTTTTGCTCTCGTGACGTCCGGTCAATTGCAGGAGATGGAAGTGCCCTTCTGGGTTAAAGTCTCTGCAGCAACAGCGATGGCGCTCGGTACGTCGGTAGGCGGCTGGAAGATCATCAAGACCATGGGTACGAAAATATTCAAAATCGAGCCGATCAACGGGTTCGCCGCGGATTTCTCGGCCGCTTCCGTTATCTTCTCGGCAACATTGCTTCACTTGCCGATCAGTACGACGCATGCCATTACGTCGGCAATTCTCGGCGTAGGCTCGGCGAAACGCTTCTCCGCCGTAAAATGGTCCTTGGCAGGACGCATCGTGGTAACCTGGTTTATTACGATTCCGATTACGGCCATACTGGCAGGAGTCATCTTTAAAATTCTTTTCTAGACATGAATCATTACACATAGAGAAACGGATAGTTGTGGGGCCAATCAGGAATCGATTGGCTTTTTTTGTTCAAAGAATCGATGGTACGGGGGAAGGGGACATCCAATCATGATACGTGTTTTGGCGATTACGCCAAGCTATGAACCGGTGACCGGGCTTACGCTGGAAGAGATCCGGATGGAGGACTATGCCTGGATCTGGGCCGATTTCAGCAATCCCACGCCGGAGGAAGCGCGGAAGCTGGAGAGCTATTTTCACTTTCATCCGCTGGCGGTGGAGGATTGCCTGCACGTCCTGCAGCGGCCGAAGCTGGATTATTACGACAACATGCAGTTCTTTGTCCTGCATGCCCTTCAGCCGGATACGCTGCAGGCGGTCGAAGTGGATGTGTTCCTGGCTCCTTCGTTCGTGGTCTCCTTCCACCAGCAAGCGCTGCCGGAAATGGACGAGGCTTGGGAACGCGTGCTCTCGGCTGCCGGCAAGGGGCCGCTGGGCCAAGACGGCCCTAGCTTCACGGCGTATACGATTATGGATAAGCTGGTGGACCAGTATTTTCCCAGCCTGTTCGCCATCGAGGACGAGCTGGCCGAGCTGGAAAGCCAAGGGGAGAAGGATTCGGTCGAGGACCTAATGAATCAGGTGTTTGCGCTGCGTTCAAGGCTGCTCCGCTTGCGGCGCACGGTGGTGCCGATGCGGGATCTGCTGTACCGGATCGTGAACTCGCAGCATATGGAACATCACGCGCATCATGCTTATTTTTCCGATATTTATGACCATCTGCTGAAGCTGGCGGACATGATCGAGGCGGACCGCGAGATGACCGCGGATCTACGGGATAGCTACATATCGGTGAATTCGAACCGGATGAACACGATCATGAAGACGTTGACCGTCATTACGACGATCTTCATGCCGCTCACCCTGATCGCCGGGATTTATGGGATGAATTTCGAGAACATGCCGGAGCTGGGGTGGCATTACGGATACTTCTTCGTGCTCCTTCTCATGTTCGTGCTGGGCGGCGGCATGGTGTTGTGGTTTATGCGCAGAGGCTGGTTTAAATAAGGAGGTTCTAAGGCGGTAAATACTGTTAAGCCAACCGAACGGGATTCCAGCCGGGACCCTCTGCGTCGGCCGAAGTCCTGGGGCAGTAAGTGATTTGAAGAGAGACGATCGGGGAAGGTTGTCCCATATCTTACATGGCGAATGCTAAATAGCTGTCGTTTCTTGTCCTTCCGTAAGGGGTAAAGGCTTGCTGAGGAGGGACTGCATATGAAACTCGGGCTCAAACGACATCCCAAGAAGCGTTCATCGCGTCAACCAGACGAGCCTTTGCGTTCCCGGCTGCTGCGCCGGATGCTTCGCTTGGCTAGGAAACGAAAACGAAAGCTCGCCGTCACGAACCGTTACGAGGCGGGCATGGTCATCAGCGAGATCGCCACGGGCCTGCTGTTCATCGCAGGCAGCATCATGATGTTCTATCCCCAGATGAAACGAATCCCGACGGTGCTGTACCTGCTCGGCAGTATTACGATGCTGCTGCGTTCCGGTTTGCGCGGTTCGTATTGGTTCCGGTTAAAATCGCTGGAAAGCGTCGAGAATAAAGAAGCCGGCCCCGAAGGGGACTGGACGCGCTGATGAGGATTTACAGGCCGTAAAAAGATAGGGCTCCAGTCTGGGGGTACAGACTGGAGCCTGCGTGATGCATGAGGGTTCCGTGCATACCGCCATGGTGGGCCCAAACGTATCTGATGGACCCATCCCGACAGATCTGATGCTTCGCTGATCAGAACCTGCACCGTTTGATTAGAATTGCACGGCATATAAAGTGTCGTGTGCACCGATTACATAGGTTAACGACGCCGTCTTTTGCTGGAGGACGATTTACGCGAGCCGGAGCGGCGTCTGCTTCCCGAGGACCGCCGTCTTCTCGGTCTGTATTCGTAGCCGTCTTCATTCTGATCCGTATAGGCAGTCGAAGACGATCCGCTACCCTTCTTCTTAAGTGCGCCTGCCAGCACGGAGAACATGGGCGCAAGCTGCTGGAAGCCCTGCATGACCTTTTGTACCTTGCCGATGTTGTTGACGATGCCGTCGATGCCGCCCATCCGGTCGATGAGTCCCTTGATGTCGCTCATATTGTTGACCCCGAGCCCGCCGAGGAGCTTGCTTAATCCACCGCTGCTGCCGCCTCCGCCGCCGAGGAGACCTGCCAGCCCGCCGCCGCCGGAATTCGAGGAGGGAGCGAGAGCCGAAGCCGAAGCCTCCAAATCCGTTACGCCGTCGGTATATGGATATAACGCCGTTTCACCGACTTCCGGATAATCGCCGTATGGCGTGATGCCAGGGTACGGTGTTGGATCCTGCGGCAGTGATTCATATGAATTGAGGGAGCGATGATTATTCGTGGGTCGGCGATGATAATAGTGAGAATGACGCGTCATGATATCACTTTCCTTTTTGAGTTAAGATACTATACTGTATGATACGGGCGGGCGATGGGTTTAGGCGGGTGTCCCGATTTTCGGGATAGGAGCGGAATCGGGCGATGGCCCAGGAAGATTTTAGCGGGCCTCTATCGGACGTGAATGAGAGCGTTTATGCGGGATGAGTTCCCCTTAGGGGTGGTTGTCCTGTAGTGCGTGAAATCGTTAATGCTTGAAAATACTATATCCGCTCGGGTACAATGGGAGTGCGAGTGTTATACACACAGTAACAATAGGGGATGATCATCCAGTGCAATTAAAGAAGCTAAATGATAAAAGCATCGATCAATTATTCGAAGCGATATTAACCCTGGACAGCGTGGAGGAATGTTATGTATTCTTCGACGATCTCTGTACCGTGAACGAAATCCAATCCTTGTCGCAGCGGCTGGAAGTGGCGCGCATGCTGGGCAAGGGATGCACATACAACCAGATTGAAGCAGAAACGGGAGCCAGCACCGCCACGATTTCGCGCGTGAAGCGCTGCCTGAATTACGGCAATGACGGTTACAAAATGACGCTGGAGCGTCTGGGACGTTAATTCATGACGAAGCCGGGTGTGCTGGTCATCAGTCATGGCTCACGTGAACGGAAATGGGTGTCGCTTGTGGACGAGGCCGTCCACGAACTGGCATCCCGCATGGATATACCGGTCGTATCTTCGTACCTGGAATTGGTAGAGGGCCGTCTGATTCAGGACGGCATCACGGCCTTGGAAGACCAGGGTGTCACCGACATTGTGGTCATTCCTCTATTTGTCTCGTCCGGCAGCACACATGTCGACGAAATAGCTTATGCTATAGGAGCGAAGGCCGTTCCGGACATGGAGACGGACCTGGCGCCGTTTCGGGTTCGGTCCCGGGTTCATTTCGGTACGCCGATGGACGACGATCCCGAGATTGCACCCATGGTATGGGATAAGGTGAAAGAGCTGTCCGTGACCCCGGCGAAGGAGGTCATTCTCCTCGTCGGACACGGCAGCAGGCATGATCTGTTTCGCAGCCGCTGGGAAAAGGGTATTAACTCTTTGGCACAGCGAGTTAGCGAGGTAAGCGGAACCGGCGCGGATTATGCCTTACTCAGTCCCGGCGATGTGCGGGACAAGGTGACAGCATGGATGGAGCGCGGCTGCGATGTGATCGTAGCTCCGCTTTTTTTGAGTGAGGGGTATTTTACGGAGAAGGTAATACCCGATCGGCTCGAGGGGCTGGAATGCCGGTATTCCGGCAGGACCTTGCTTCCGCATCCGCTGCTGCCGCAGTGGATGGAGTCGCAGGCCAAACGTCTTCTTCAATCCTTGAAATCATAAGTAGGTGGCGTATCGTTAATGAGAAATGCAAGGTTAATCTATAACCCAACCTCCGGCCGGGAGGAAATGAAGCGTCGGCTTGCTGATATATTGCACCGTCTGGACAGTGCTGGCATCGAAACCTCCTGTCATGCAACGACCGGAGAGGGGGATGCGACCCGCGAAGCGGCGGATGCCGTGGAACGCGGGTACGATCTTGTGATCGCGGCCGGCGGAGACGGTACGCTTAACGAGGTCATCAACGGGATGGCCGGCAGGGATAACCTCCCGCCGCTGGGCATATTCCCGCTGGGGACCACGAACGATTTTGCGCGGGCGCTCGGCATCTCGAAGAACTGGGAGGAGTATTGCGATTTGGTGATTCGGGGCGAGACGCGTCCGATTGACGTGGGCAAAGCGAATGATCGTTACTTCATCAATATTGCGGGCGGCGGTACGCTGACCGAGCTTACGTACGAGGTGCCAAGCAAGCTGAAGACGATGATCGGGCAGCTGGCGTATTATTTGAAGGGGATCGAGAAAATGGTCAGCCTAGCGCCGCAGGAGCTCATCATCAACGCCAGCGGTCATCCGGCGATCCATGACGAGTTCATGGTGTTCCTCATTGCGAACAGCAACTCGGTTGGCGGCTTCGACAAAATCGCGCCGGGCGCGAGCATCGACGACGGCTTGTTCGACGTCATTGCGCTGCGCAAGTGCAATCTGGCGGAGTTCGTGCGCGTGGCTACGTTAGCTCTTCGCGGCGAGCATATCAACGACAAGCGGGTCGTGCATTTCCGCACCGACTATATGGAGGTCGTCTCCCCGGGACCGGTTCAGCTGAACCTGGACGGCGAGTTCGGCGGCGTCCTGCCGGGCACGTTCCGCGTGCTGCCGCAGCATTTGCGGATTTTTGGCTGAGATGGGCCATTTTAAATGATGGAACAGGCCGAGGATCGCCCCTTAGGCTTCAGGCTCTTGTAAGTAAATGATTGGATTTGCAGGCTGAATGGATTGAATAACATACGAGGCTCCCGTATAATGATGGACGTGAGCTTGTGCGCTAAGCTCCCTTGGGGGAGCTTTTTGTTGTTTAAGCGTTGAAGGTTAACGGAAGATCATCCGCTATTAAGTGCGTGTTCAAAAAGGTCGGTTTTCAGCACCAAGAAGGTTGGATGAAGCTAGGGACTGAGGAGTGGAGCGTACGCTTGGGTACGTGAGCACCTGAAATGTTTCCGCAGGAAACATACTTCGAAAGCATCTGCTTAGGCCCGGCTGAATTCAAGATTCGATGCCGATTGGCTTCCTGATTCACTTCGTGTTAGATATAGAATTTATGAGTTATCAGAGGAACTGATGAAATTCTATACCGCAAGAAAACCTACCTATGCATCGCGGTCGCTCATCCATGAAGTGGCCTCGATAAAGGTTTTCTTATCAAAAGCGAGCTTTTTGAACAACTTCTATTATGGATGGGATGCCGAATGGGAATATAGAGTGGTAAGGGACAAGTTGAACGGAAAGAAGTGAACAGCACATCATGAAGAAGAACCGCAAGGGAAGCGACACGCGCCGCAGCGGCAAGCCGGCGGCTTCGGCGGCCCTCCTGGACCTGCCGGTGGCGAAGAACGATGAGGTCGTGATCGATATTATAGGAATGAACCATGACGGGGAAGGGGTCGGCCGTGCGGACGGCTACACCCTGTTCGTTCAGGGCGCCCTGCCGGGCGAGAAGGTCCGGGTGAAGGTGCTCAAGACCAAGAAGCAGTATGGCTACGCCAAGCTGCTGGAGCTGGTCGAGCAGAGCCCGAACCGCATCGCGGCCCCGTGCCCGATCTACGACCAATGCGGCGGCTGTCAGCTGCAGCATATGAGTTACGCCGGGCAGCTGGAGTGGAAGCGCCAGCTGGTGGTGGACAACCTGGAGCGGATCGGGAAGCTGCGGGTTGTGAGAGAGGCTACAGGTGCTGGAGAGACGCGTGCGGGCAGTGAGCGGAGTGGCACAGATGGTGGAGGGGACATTGAGAATACTAAAACCAATGGGGCGAATCCTGCCGTGTCCGGCGTTGATTCAGATCAAGAGGGGATCCTTGTGCGTCCGACACTCGGTATGAGTGAGCCTTGGCGCTACCGCAACAAGTCCCAGGTGCCCATCGGCGTAACGGAAGGCGGCCTAGTCGGCGGCTTCTACGCCCGCGGCAGCCATCGGATCGTGGATATGGAGACTTGCCTCATCCAGCATGAGCAGAACGACGAGGTCGTCAGCCGCGTTAAAGCCATCGGGCGGAAACTAGGCATCACCGCGTACAATGAAGAGACAGGTCAGGGCCTGCTTCGCCATGTGGTGGTGAAGATCGGTTTTGCTACCCGGGAGATGATGATTGTGCTCGTTACTAATGGTGAGCGCATTCCACGAGTGAACGAGTGGATCGCGGCGATCCGTGAGGAGCTCCCTGCCGTGGTAAGCGTTTGTCAGAACGTGAATACACGCAAAACGAACGTCATTTTTGGCGATGTGACTCGAGTGTTATGGGGTCGTGAAGTCATCCATGACTATATCGGTGATGTGAAATTCGCGATTTCCGCGCGTTCCTTCTACCAGGTGAACCCTGCCCAGACAGAAGTGCTGTACGGGAAGACGGTGGAGTATGCCGGATTAACCGGGGAAGAGACCGTGATCGATGCCTATTGCGGCATCGGGACGATATCCCTGTTCTTGGCACAGCATGCCAAGAAGGTATATGGGGTCGAGATCGTGAAGGAAGCGATCGAGGATGCGCGTGCGAATGCGGAACTCAATGGTATGAAGCATGTAGAGTTTGAAGTCGGCGCGTCCGAAGATGTGATTCCGCGCTGGAAAGAGCAGGGCATCGAGGCGGATGTCATCGTGGTCGATCCACCGCGTAAAGGGTGCGATCCGCGCCTGCTAGAGACGATTCTTGAGATGAAACCGGAGCGGGTTGTGTATGTGAGTTGTAATCCTTCCACGCTGGCGAGAGATTTAAGGATACTCGAAGATGGAGGATACAGTACGGTGGAGGTTACGCCGGTGGATATGTTTCCGCATACGGTGCATGTGGAGAGTTGCGCACTGTTAGTGCGTTAGGTGTAGAACGCAATTAAAGTCATCTCAAAGCCTATAAATAAAGTCGTGTTAAAGCCTAAAGTTGTGTTACAAAACCGGGCGAAATTCAGGTATCCACTCCTGTTTTTCCTCGGTTTTTTTATTGAATCCTTCCCCCTTCATTTTCCATAGTCTTCTTCTGTTTTTAGCACGACTTTAATTACCTTTTTGGTCCCGATCTTCATATCCTCCTCCTGTAATAATCTGATTAAAAAATTATGGAATTAATTTAAAAAATGTAAATAAAGTAAGATAATAGTACAGTAAAAATCTGTGGCATGTCTCATGGGAGCGCTACAGATAAATAAAGAAACAAGGAGGTTTGAAAATGACTAATAAAAGGTT
>Ga0209784_100244_pt1 | contig 34950 bp, 31 predicted proteins | sample AraplaCvi_mLB_r2_2_FD_184284 | JGI IMG/M metagenome (GOLD analysis project Ga0209784, IMG submission 184284) | Arabidopsis root microbial communities from North Carolina, USA - plate scrape CL_Cvi_mLB_r2 (SPAdes) (version 2) | ecosystem: Host-associated > Plants > Roots > Endosphere | place: USA...
CTTGGGCTCATAACATCCACTAAATGATCCGGCAAAAAGGGAAGTGTCCTATGCGAAAAATAAGCTTACATGTACTATTAGTAATTCTGTTAGTTACGTTATCAGCTTGCGGTAACGCCGGCCAAGCGAAACAAGCTAGTGCCAAGGATGACGCCGTACCCGTTCGTCTTGGCATCCTGCGCAGTGCCCAGCCATTAAGTTTATCCGAGGAAGGCGGGCCTCTGTATAAGAGATTGGAAGCAGCCGGAGCGAGCATTGAAAAAACCGGCGGTTTCGCCGCCATGTCGCCAGCGATCGAGGCGTTAAACGCCGGTTCGATCGACATCACGATCGGCTCGATTACGGCAGCCATCAGCGCACTTGTCGGGGGCTCCTCGGAATTTACGATTTTTACAAAGCAGCCTGGCGATCAAGAAAATCAAGGCATTGTAGCCAAGCCGGAAGCCGGCATCAAGGGGCCTTCCGACCTCCGAGGCAAGAAGATCGCCGTCAACCGCGGTGGCACGGGCGAATACTTACTATATAAAGCGCTGGAGAAAGGCGGACTTGATGCGAGCGAAGTCGAGATCGTCTATCTTCCGCCAACGGAAGCGGGACCGGCCTTTGAAAGCGGGCAAGTCGACGCTTGGGCGACATGGGGTTCGTTCACCGCCGTGGCGCTTGTCGACTTCGGTGCAGAGCTGGTCATCTCCGCAGGCGACATCGATTCCGAGAACGATACGGTATATATTGTGCGAAACGGCTTCCTGAAAGAACATCCTAAACTCGTGCATGAAGTGTTCGAAGGCTTGAATGAAGAGTCCGGGCTTCTGTCCAAAGACATCGATCACACCGTCCAATTAATTCAGGACATCCAAGGCGTCTCCGAACCTGTGGCTCGTCAGCAGCTGGAAGGCTCTTTATACCCGTTTGACCCGATTGATGACACCGTTCGCCAACGTTGGCAAGCAGTCGCCGATTATATGTTTGAGAAAGGGATTATTCCGAATGAAGTGGATGTCCTATCCAATACGGTGGATGTAAGGACGTTGAAGTGAAGCCGATTGAGGCAGCTTAGTGGAGCGGTGAGCATCAGGCGGTGTTCGGTAATAATTTCAATATGCAACCCTTCGAGGGCACGAGGTCTGCTTAGGACTTGGTGTCTTTTTTTCTGGTTTAGCGATTGACCTAGCACTGAAAAAAAAAGAATTAGGTCGCCCGTAATCGGATAACGACCCCTATCTACATGCTACGTTGTTCCATCTTAGTTGTCATTTAAATTATTTAAATTTCGTTAACTCTTCATAGTTCGTAATTTTAAGTTTGATTTTCCCTTCTTGATGAATGTTATTTTGATAATAAATTTCTGTAATCAGCTCAGAGATCTTTCTTGAATCTTGGACCATTTGATTGAATACTTCCTGATCAGCTTCAGTTATTTCCTCTGTTTCATTATAGTTAGAAGATATTGCGCTAATTTTTGTATTCATTTTATTGGCAATAGGAACTAATAACTCTGTCGATACTCCCGAATCTATAACTTTAGAATAGCCCTCTACACGATATAGCCGATTATTTATCTCCTGAATGCTTTTACCATCCAAATCTTGAAAGTTGCCAAGATTATGATAAAAATTCCAGACTTCAAATACGGAATTACCTATTATAGATTCCAGTTTCATTTTTAAATCTCTATCGTTTTTGATGTTTTGATTAATCAAAAGTATAGAAAAGATAATCAATGTTATTACAGAGAAAGAAATCAGAATATTCTTAGTTCTTTTTCTCAATCCGCTTGCCCCCTTTCGCCTTCCCGAATACTAATTATAAATTTCCCCTTTCCCATACTTTCTTTCCGTCGATTAAATTTACTGAACTTGGTGGATCTTCATAGAGAGAAATCTCAACCAATGAACTTTTTCCTTCTTTCAACCAATTATATACACTACCTTCGTTAATAGAAGGATAGGATAAAATTTGATTTACTTGAAATGCAGTTGCATAATATTCTACGTACTCGGGATCATCATCATCTAATCCATTATCTGTCTCAAAAAATGTGTCTGTTTTGCCTACAATTCTTAATCCACTGTCCCACTCTAATATGATTTCTACACCTTCATACTCTCTTAATGTTTTAAATAAAGAATCTGCTTCCATAGACATCCTCTTTCTTATTTTTTATTCTGATGGTTTAGCTGGTACTATATGAGCACCATCTTTTCCATAGTGTATCATCCCTCTATGAGTCTCTACATATTGTCCTGTAACAGGGTCATAGTATTTACCTATTGGTTTACCAAAGTCCACTCTCTCTTTATTTTTGGTGACAGTGGTTCCTTTCCCTGCAAACTTATCAAGCAATTCTTGTGCGGTTTTATTATCGCCATAGAAAATGCTCTTATTTTGTCCATTTGCTATTTCTTGTTTGTAATTTGGAGTATTAGGAATATGTTTTTCTTGAGCACCTGGCTTTACTTTAACTGGGAATCCATTAACTTCTCTATAGGGTCCGATAGGTACTGAATTCTTCCCATAAGAAGGTCCACCATTTCCGCCACCAAGATCATCATGCTTATTATTCAGCGGGCCTCTACCCCTAATTCCAGTACGGTTGAGAATAGCGCCTCCAAGAATCATAGCCGACTGTTGACCCAAGTAATTGGACCAGCCGCCTGCTGAATCGACTTCTTTCATTGTGTCTGCCACGATTTTTTCACGATATTCGGTACTAAAAACCATTCGGCCGGCCCATATCCCCGTGTCCCAAATATCCTCGACCGTCCCGATGGTTGCATTATAGAGCATCTCTTTCCCGGTTCCAAGCGGATCTTCGTACAAGGATATCGCCGTATCCTTTAACGAGTTCCCGAACTGGGCGGCCCCGATCTTAACGCCCTCCCATAGTTCCCCTGCTTCTTGCTTCACGGTGTCCCATGCCTTCCCGGCTTCCTGCTGCACCGAATTCCAGGCTTCCTCCGCTTTTCTCCCGGCATCCTCTACGGCACTATGGCCTGCGGGTCCCCTCATCATAGGGAATGCTCCCAGCACATGCCCAGCAACTTGGATCGGTTGTCTCCGCTCATCTGCTGACTTAAATCGTTGGGCAATCCCTTTCAGCTCCAAGCTTGTACGCTGGATATGCTCCGTGGTTTGCGTCATCTCCCGATGCGCCTGCTGAAAATCCGCGTAAAAACGGGATCTCGTCGTACCTTCCCACCCAGACTCCAGCATATGGATGTTCTGATTCAGCATGTGTATCATCGCTTCCAGCTGTTCATGCGCCCTGGAGCATTGCTCTGCAACGCGCAGCAACATCTCCGGAGTGACCAAAATTCTACTCATAACAACCTCTCCATCTTGCTTTCGGGATTGAACCCGATCTCCGATCATAGCTAACTTAAATATTTTACTCCACTTGAATTATATGGAAAAGGTTCTCGAGGCCTTGCTATGTCACTTTAAAACTAGGATCTTTTTCTCAGTTAGTAGCGGGACTTTATTACGAGCGGGATTTTCAATAATATGACCATTATGATAGGAGTTGTAGGATAAGGGAGTCACGGAACATGACATACCGGAAAAAAGGGGGGAATAGATGTTTTTATATATATCATTATTTCGCCATGTTTGCTGGTACTCGATATCAGTATGGGGTCATCGAACGTGACTAATAGTAAGAAATCCATAGAATTAATTGCCTTCGGCAGAGCTCTACGAAACCTTCGGGAAGAGAAGAAACTTACCCAAGACGAGCTAAGCCTCTATTCCCCGTGTAGATCGGTCATACATCAGTGGACTGGAGAACGACGAAAAAGCCGAAATGGCAAAAGCAAGACGGGTCAGCGAATAAGGAGAGCAGGAAATTACTGTTCACCGGATCGAATGGTTGAGTTGGAGCAGGTTGTTAAGCAGAAAAGAATGTAAGTTGTTACATGGATGCGATTCACTTCAATGTGAAGCAGGACTGGGCCATTATAAACAGAGCGGCCTACATAGTTATCGACCTAGACGGAAACAAGGATGTGCTCAGCATGTGGATCGGGAAAGTCATCGAAGACCTCGAGCCAATTTACAAAGGTAGGGGCTCCTTGAATTGGACCACTTCTAGGAAGTCTAGAGCAATGAGTTTACACAGAAATAGATCTTCCTGTGGTTATAACACTTCACTGTTATCCGAGCAACTCCTCCTGAATTCAAAGGGTACAGGCTGCTGTTTTATTTGAGCAGAACTATCGGGCTTAGCGTATCATCAACAATCATCCATCCCACAAATGATATACCCGTATAGCAAAAATATTAATGAATAATCAATTATAAAACGAGCCTTAACATCTTGGCCCGTTATTTACCTATGCTGAACATTATCCATTTGAAATTTTATTCATACAATTAGTACGTCTACATCAATTTCATACAAAGCTTTTTTTAAACACTCATCATTTCCCACAGGAATGGGAATACCTGCTGTTAATATTACAATCATTTTCTTTATCCCATGCATGGCATTATTATTTATTGTTCTTAATGCACTGACATTGAGCAAAATCTTTTTTAAGGCAGTTTCCCATTTTACATAAGTTCCTTTTACACACACAAGAACTTGGTTTTGCTCACTAAGCTGTATATAATAAACGTCGGACTTTTTCTCAATCAATTGGCATTCGCCAGTATAATAATCAGATATTTTCATTAACAAATCATCGTCGCTAATAGCCCTTTTCTCCTTGGCGTATTGATTGAGGATTCCATCCTTTATATAGGTTCTTATCTTCTCCTCTGACATAAACGTCTGGAGAACTCCTCCAACCAATGGATCAGCAACTAACCTGTCCATGAACCTAGCATTTTCAACCCTGCTGTTAGTCAGCCAGCATTCATTATCAGCCAGGCTGTAGACTCTCTCTACTATTTCAGTTCTTACTTGATCAGGTAGCTTAGCCATGTTTCTCCTCCACAGGATAAGACAATTCAATTTCTTCATCTTCTGATAACGCATTTGTGATGTCTTCCATCCACTTTTCCATAAACGCCACGACTTCGGAATTGTCGAATTCAATTATTCCCTCAGGGAAATAAACTGTTGCGGATTCTAAAGATTTAGTATTTCGGGCTTCTTTATCAATCTCTAACAAGTCAGTAAGTCTTCTTAGATCAGATACGTAATCAAGAACAATGACTTCCTTCTTATTTTCCGATAACCTCAATCCTCTACCCAGTTGTTGTATAAATATTCTTCTTGAATGAGTAACTCTTAGAAATACAATAATATTCACATCGGGTACATCAATACCCTCGTTTAAAACATCGACAGCAGTTACAGCCTGGATTAGGCCAGAACTAAATTCCATTAACGATTTATAACGTTCAATTCTACTAACACCTGATAGTGATCTACACTCCAGTAATCCTGTAGCATTTATCAAATCCGAAATTCTATTGCAATGTTCAATGCTGGAACAAAAAAAGATAATTCGAGGTTCCTCAAGTTCTTTACTCACTTGTATTGTTTTATCGATAAGGGCTTCGTCCCGCTGAGGAAGGAACAATCTTTTGTTCAAATCTCTGATTGAATAGTGCCTAGCTTCATTTTGAGAAAATACAATTTCCCAATCAACCGTGTCACAAAACACTCTGTAACTAACTTTAGCTAAGTACCCCATTTTCATTCCATCTACTAATGATATATTTGCAACAGGTTCTCCAAATATAGAATTTATATTCAGACCGTCCCCCCTCCATGGGGTAGCAGTCATTCCAATTAATACCTTGGGCTTGAGATGATTCAAACACAAAAGAAATCCATTAGATAATGCGTGGTGGGCTTCATCAACAACAATAACATCAAATGTATCCTGATCTAAGCCAGAAAGGTAACCAATCAGCGATTGATATGTTCCAAAGTTGATTCCTTCAAACTTCAGAGGAGGTAGTCCATCAAAGAAGAAATGTGTAGGTACCTCTCTTGATATTTGTGGCCAGAAGCTTTGTTCCAACTGTAAGCTAAGATCCTGCGAATGGCATACGACAAGAGTTCTCTTTAACCCCTCCTGCCATAGCCGCTGAACAATTTCAGCAGCAATAGTACTTTTGCCAAGCCCCGTTGCCACAACAAATTGGATTGATTTGTCACCCGTGTTATATTTTGAAATCGAGTCGTTTATGACTTTTTGCTGGTACAGCCTTGGCTCTCGCTTTTCATTATGATTTTCAGGCCATTTTGATAAAAGCTCTCTTAAGAAAGCACCATTCCAGAGTTTACAGTCGAATCCTTGCTGCTTTAACTCATTAACCCGCTTATAGGCAGAATTAGTGAATTCACCATTGGTTGCAACAACTGCTATGTCACCATTGTACAGTGGTAGTGCATCTAAAGACTCTTGTATCGCATTAGGTCCAACATACTTATTCCCGGTTATTGCTTTTACTTGAACAACAAATATTTTTTGTGCACCATTAATAATTCTTTTACCAATAACATCTCCGCCACCATCTCCACGTCTACCAATAATCTTCACGTCAGACCATCCACAATGAGCCATTAACCTTGCAACGACTCTTTCTAGCGCCCTCCAATTAGTTCCTTGCATTATTTCTTTTGTCAAGAAGCTACTCACAATTCGATCATCACCTCTTCAAGTAAATCAAGACTATGACTACAACGAATAAGCTCATCTTTAAACTGCCTTTTAGAGTCTCTTCTTTGAGATGTACTGGGGGAAAGTGCCCATTCTGCATCTTTGACATATGAAATAATTCTGTCTTTTGAATCTTCTCTTAAGCGTTCTGTCGCTTCTTGTGATGGAAGATTGATAGTTTGATATAACACTTTAAAGAACTTTCCATCAAAAAATTCCTCTGGGTATTTCGAAATCAACCTAAGCAAGACCCTCTCTGGCACTACCGTTAATGCAGATACTCCACCAGGTAATCTTTTTAACACCTGAAGTTGTAGTTCAGGATTAGGAACTAAATTAGCCAATGTGTCTTCTAAATCACCACTATGCTCATGTAATGTCTCAAGCACTTCAGCCTCACGACTTGACAGTAGGTCTACAATCACTGACCTTAATTGGTCAAAAAAGGAAGTCGCTCTTTCTTGAACAGTTGGAAGATCAATTCGTTCATTTGGGAACATCTCCTCCAGTAATTCAATATAAAGTATAGTCAAGTCCTTTGAGATTAGTCTGTCTCTTGAATGAAATATACTGGCAAGTTGTAGGAGCATTATTTCATGTGGCAATGTTTTACGGGATAAGAAAAAAGGGTGCATAGGATTATAGAAAAACTTAAGGGAACGGAAATTACTTTTATCCCACCGCACAGGTTCACCATCAGGAGGACTACCCATTCCACCGTTAACCATTCTTCTAACTTCAACTTTTAATGGGCTAGGGCAATTTTTATAGCGGTAATCCATCGTCAAAGTCTGATCCTCAACTGATCTATTCAACAAATCACGGATTTCATCATCCGTTGATACCTTTGACTTTTTATTATCATCACCACTTGCAGTAGTAGGAACTTTAGAACCTGTATTTGTTTCATCAATTGAGGACTCTTTAATTTCACTGTCGTTACTCTTTGTAGGAGGAGCATAGCTGTCTGTATCATCTGAAGGGGCTGAACCATGGTTGACTGCTCCACTTGTCGCAGCACCTCTATCTGCTTTACTTTGATCTGCCTGCTGAGCAGTCTCCCACCATTTCGCATCTGTTTGATAATCTGGGTCGCCTTGCAGAAATTTTTTATACCACTCTTTAGCAATATCTGATTTAATGGCCATCCACTTCGTTCCAGGATCCATTCGACCGAATCCTCTTATTAACTGACCCAAGTATGAATTGTTTGTACCTTGATAATTAAATATTGTTCTGGTTTTGGGTTGTATAGGCCCATCTCCCCTTAGCTTATTAACAACCTCAAACCAAGAAGGATCACTTCTGTCAAAATCATTTTTTTGGTATGTCGGTATTAAATGGTCAACATTTATTTCTCCAACGATTCGACCGCCCCACGTAGTACCTAGTTCAACCGGATACTCCAATTTCTCAGTACCAGTTGCGCTTATGTAGTAACTAAATAGAGATTTCTCTTTTCGGAGCACTTTTCTACCATTTCTTACAAAGTCAATTCCAAATAAACTAGGATCACCATAACGCTGAATCCCTAGCCAACCAGTAATTCTTTTTTCACGCTCAATTATTCCTTCAGGATATGAATCATTCTCATTGTAGTATTGGAGTACTGATTCTTCTTCTTCAAATATTAGGTATCTATTTTTTTGGATATCAAACAATGCAGTTCCAACATACTCATCAATTGGTAATACAGCATGAATTTTTTCACCATTACGAACAACATAACGGGATTCATCCCATACACAGTAAGGGACAGGTTTGCAACGTTTCCGTTGAACAAGCAGTTCTAAACTATCCATCTGTCTAAGCACGGGGGAATACACATCTGATAGCGTGTCTCTTATTTGTGATTCTGTGGTTCTAAGCCTGTCATATATACCCGGTTTTAATTTTCCAATAATGATTCTTGTCCCATGCTCTGCTGGGTTCGCTTTAGGAAAACTTTTCACAGGTACTTCGTAGTTCTGATTATTAATCATTGACTGAAAATCAATCAGGACGCCCTTCCAATCAGTATCACCTGCACGTGTAGATAGAAACATTGTCTCTTCACCCAATCGTGCGGTTGAAATGTTAAAACCCATTCCAAATAACCCTAAGCTATCCATTGGATTTTTAGAAGAATAACCTGCGGTTACTGCACTACGTATAGAGTCAAGATTCATACCTGGTCCAGTATCTCTAATTTCAATTTTTCTATCGCCCGAGACAGTTGTTTCTGTTGTCCATGAAATAACAATCTGACGTTTGCTAATAGGTATACCTGCTCTATCGGCATACTGGAATGCATCAATACTATTATCAATTAGTTCCGCAAAACATTGCCAAGATTCAAATGGAATTTCCCCCAATGTTCTGAGGATTCTAGGATTAGGTGTTATATTAAGGCTTTCAATGTTTAAGTTAGATGCCATTGTTCCCCTCCTCATAGAGTTCTTAAGTATTCTTGAATCGATCTAGCAACATGATGTGATAATATTGGCGGCACAGCATTCCCAATCTGCATAATATTAGTTGTGGTAGAGTGTGGGAACACAAATTCATCAGGAAAAGTTTGAAGACGGGCACATTCTCTTACTGTTAATCGTCTTTCTAAATTATAGTGAAAATGAACTCTTGATTTGGCATTTGCTCTAATTGTATAACTCGGTTCCCCTATGCGATTTACCTCATCGCCCTGACCATTCCCGTTCTTAGCCTTACTAGCCCTAAAAAACTGGCTCTGATTGGGGATGCTCTCATCTATAACATTTTCAAGATCACCTATAGCCCAATCAATAGAATTGTATTCGAGTTCATTCGTAGCCTGGGGCTCTATGGGAAAACCATTAAGGTCGTTGCGCACGCCCACTAGGAATACTCTTGTTCTATTTTGTGGTACTCCAAATCTTGGTGCAAACAGAGTCCAAACTCTAAAGTTATAACCAACAGCAGTAAGGTCAGACAAAATTGTTTCAATTACTCTTCCATCATCCATTCGCAGTATATGTGGGACGTTTTCAGCTACTACAACCTTGGGTCTATGATGTTCCATAACACCAAGGAACACTTTATAAAGATTGCCTCTTTCAGATTGAAGCCCTCTTTTGGGGCCGCAAGAGCTAAAGTCTTGACAAGGAAACCCACCGATTAATACATCATGTGCAGGCATCTCAAGGGGACTATACTCTGTAAGATCAGCCTCAACAATGTGATCCCCAATATTATTTTGGTATGTAACCACCGCATTTGAATCCTTTTCATAGGCAGCCCGAATATTAAAAGCAGTTCGTTCATACTCATCTCCCATATACCTAAAGCCACCTAAAAATCCATAATCTAAACCACCGCATCCCGCAAACAATGAACAAACAGACCATTCTAATTGTTCTTGAATTGGTTCACGCTCTGCTGCAAGTGGAAGTGCTTGATCTATAGTTTGTGTCATAGTTTGTCGTCACCTCTTTCGATACCGTAAATTTACTTAAGAGTAAATTACAACCCTCTTCTAGGACAAACGAATAAGATTACTACAAAAATTTTAGTGTTGCAAGTATAATCTTTTATAGTCTAATAGTAATGTAGGAAGGAACCAATGTAAATATTTTCTTGTCAAAACACTATAATTTATGCTCCATTTTTCCTATCTTGATTACAAATAAAAACGTAACAACCTAACAATGGAAATGCTGAACCGACGTTAACTTTGTTGATGCTATAACAAGCAGGTATTCGTCGTTTGCGGGCGAAAGGATGTCATCCAAAAAAATGGGAACCAACCATCACCTCATCTTTAAACACCGGTCTAGTCCTCAAACATCGCTTCTCATACCATTAAGCTTTTGATTTTATTAGTGACGTAAAAATGACGCAAAGTCCTCGCCAACAAATACATGCGTCAACCATGGGCTATAATAACAGGAAGAACTCGGTTACGATGATGATGACCTAATGTCTGAAAAAAGATTGAACTTGACTTCATAGCAGGCTATGAATACGATTCCTTGAAGTAGTAAAAATTTCTCCGCAGAATGGGGAACAGTTTCAGAATTGACTTTATCAAGTTCATCTAGAACTCCGTCCAATGACAACAATGAGCTCGGTATTAAGCCAAGGTCAGTACGATCTGTATGATCGTCTTCTGAGCCTGTGTTAGATCTCTATTCAGGGTAATCAGTTCTCTGTTCACGGAGCCTTTTTAGCTAAAATGCCTAGTACCTTAAGTTTTTATTGCTTTTGTTTGGGGCAGAACTTTACAGAAGGAAACCTAAGGAACGAATGAAATTGAACAATCCTCCCCTGCTAGTTGAATTTTGACAGCATTAGACATCCACACTCAGCTAAGAATGAAGACACCCTCATCAATGAAGGGTTCCCTGCTTCTGCTCTTACGTTCAAAATGATGATGCAGCCTATATAGGCGGATTTCTTTCGTCCACCGGTGCAAAATGCTCAGGCACAGGGGTCATTCTGCTAGAGATACAAACAAGCGAGTAGTAGATTAAGACGGTGAAATGCAGCCATACCCCGATATACGCTTTATCTGCTACAAGAGCATCCACGCCGTTTTATCCATGGTTTTTACAGTGCCATAAAAGGAAAGCATCCTTGATTAGAAATGGGGAAATAGTAACGATTAATCAATCAAAGATAGGAGATCTATCTAATTTCGTTGAATAGTCTTCTAAAACTATAATGTTATTAGAATGGGAGTATTAAATGATTACTGATGAGCATATAAAGGAAGGCCTAAGTTTAGCATATGTTACAGCAGTCGCTCATATGGCAGGTATGGATATTGGTCATACAAAATTTGATTATGGAATTGATGGCACGTTCGAAGACGTTAAGAGGAGAGATGGAGGAAGGCGAAACAGTACTGGGTATAAGATTGATTTTCAACTTAAATCCACTGTGAACCTATCATTTAACAATGATTGGGTTGTATATAATTTAGAAGCAAAAAACTACAATGATCTTGTAGAAGTGGACATTGGCACACCACGAATATTAATAGTCTTTTATATGCCACAAGACAAGCAGCATTGGATAAACCTCACAGATAAAGAATTGGTTATGAAACATTGCGCTTGGTGGATATGTTTAAAGGGGCAGCCTGAAACGAAGAATAAAAGCACAATAACAATCAGAATACATAAGGATAATTTATTTAATGCAAATTCATTAATAGATATGATGAACCGTCATAAGGAAGGTAATTTCTATGCAGGAATATAGATTTAATCTTTTAAAACAACGAATGTCTATAGAGCAAATTAAAACCTACCTGACAGTTAAAGGATGGAAGCATAACAGCAATTATCCATATAGGAACCTTCTTATTTTTGAACCACCTAGCTTTCAAGAAGGATTGGAAACCGTTGTATTACCTTCATCAATGAAATTTAAAGATTTCGATAATCGCTTCTTTGAGCTTTTAGAAGAACTCAGTTTAATTGAAAATAGGGATACAGAAGAAATACTTTATAATATAATCAACCCAGAAACAGATAGATTAAAAATAAGATTACAATCAGAATCAACCATAAACGGTTCCATCCCCTTAGAGTATGCCAAACAATGTATCGAGGCAATTAAAGAATTAATAATTTCTTCTATTAATAACGAGATAGAACCACGACCACACTATCGTAGACCTAGAAAACACGTTCTTGATATCGCGAGAAAATACTGCCTTGGTCAGAGCGAGTTTGGAGGCTACACGTTTGTTGTCGAGGCTCCCGTTTTCATCACAGAAGAAGAGGTTAGCTTACGTGATACACAAAATGCGTTGCAAGATACAATAAGTAGAAGAGTTTTTAAACGTATAATTAGTGGAATACAAGAAGTAGAGTCAAAATACATTTTCTATGATCCTGAACAGTATTTAAAAGGACTCAACTCTAATATGTGCGAGGCACTAATAAAGCTAAATGACACAACAAAGCAGCAGGAGACTAGTATCGAGTGTAGTATTAATTGGGCATCTCAATTTCCAATCTTGGACAATAAAACCTACTCTACAAAGCTAAGTCCAAGTACTTTTGTAAAGCTGATAAGAGTTTCTAAACTGCTACGTGATCATCAAGAATATAACGTTTACAAAAATACAGCCTTAGAAGCTGGCGACACAGTTAGATTAACCCCGTCGAAGATAGATGAAGGTAACCCTACAACACAGGTGCTAAAAGAATTTATTACTTTTAGTGGAAGAGTCATAGAAGTTAGGACTGATCATCGCAGCCCTTATTTCATTGTTATTGAGGTAAAGGATGAAAGAATATTGATCGGTGCAGCTCTTGACCTTCAAAACTTCATAACAGCATGTGTTGCCTTAAAAAGTGGTGCTCCTATTAAAGTTACTGGTACATTGAAGCAGGAAGGTAATCAATATTTATTAAGCAATTTATCAGACTTTAAAATTGAAAATTAATAATCCTTCATCTAAAATATGTTGTCATCCCTAAAAACTTAAAATAAATATAAAACACCTGATAATTATTCAGGTGTTTTTCTATGTCATTTCATCACAATAGGTATACAAATATTATAATACTCATTAATTTTTAGGGCCTATAGAATAAATTCTATGCCTTAATCTTATCCCCCCCATATGACACCCTTTTATATAATAAGCCATTATTCGCTGAGCTTAATAATTACTCTTCACTTTCATCAGTATCGCATATATCTCCGTGTACAGGTATTTTGTATAAGGCTACTTTTATTCCTAATCTTCTAATAAGGTTTACATGGTTCAAGAGATTTACTTTACTGAAGAATGGTAAATTCCTCCTGATATCAGTAGTCTTTGCAGAAGATATTGCATAAACTAGGGTGCAATCACTGTAAGGAAAGTTTTCATTGCTATAGTTTCCTTCAGGGAATTTTTGTATAGCTTGGTTTATCACAAACTGCCGATATTCAGACGAGTCTTTTAATAAAATCATTGATACAGAACCTTGTGCAAAAAGATGACTTAAAGTGGCTGATCTTGTTCCCTTTTTAACGCAAACAAAATGTTTATCTTTAGACAGAAGGTCACAAATTTCAATTTTACTTCTAGTATTTGTCACCTGAAAATTCCGTTTATCCAAACATAAAAAATAATCTGAGTTCTGCCTTTCGTTGTAGCTACCTTCCGACTCATTAGGCTCGATTTCGGTGAGGAAATCTTCATTTTCTACCAACGGCACTTCCATTATTTCATTATCAATTCTTGTCATATAATCATTGTCAATTTTATACCAATTGTTAAGTGAAAAAATGTAGGTATTCTGTTCATACTCAGTTTGATAGATCACAAAATGATTTAGCGATACTGCCGTGGTGACAGGACTATCCGCATCGTCAAACCCAGTTATTTTTATTTTTTCAATATCATGGGGTGAATCGAATCCAACATTTTGTTCATCAAGTAATGCATACAAATCTTCTAAAGTGACCTCAGTAGTTTCTTTCCTTTTATGCCCTCGTTTAATTTGGTAAGACGAACACCTCTCATATTCAATCATATCGGGATACGCTAAAGAAAGGTTATCACTTTGACGAGCACGAAGAGCATTAAATAGACTCTGATTTAATACTGTAAGTATTTCAGGGTCTCTAATTATTTTTATATTATCAATAAAGCCGAAATTTTCTTTATAATCCTCGCTTAAATATAAATCCAATATTTGAAGACATTTTTCACCCAGCCTCGAAAATGTTATATCGCTATTTAAGCTTAGTGAAGAAGTAGATCCCCTTATAGAAGTACCAAATTCCTGATTTTTTGATTTTCCCGAAACAAGATTTATTAGATCTTGCTCAAAATCCAAATCAAACTCGCCAATCTCACTGCCCTTATTAAATAGTATTCTCTTTTGTCTCGTTTTTAGATCAATGTTCCTTACATCAAAAGCTTTAAGTTCCTTTGTATTGATGGAATTTAAGGCTACCTTTAATCCAAAGTTGTTTTCTAAATTATTTTTATTAATGGCTGTAAAACCAAATCCACCAGTGATAGCGAAAAAGTATGGCGTGTCATCTTTGAATACTTTAACTAAAACGACAAATGAGTTAACTGTATTTTTAATCTCATCTCTGTTTGGAATTTGTAAGTCTCTCTCAAGAAAGGTTATCCATTTGGGTTCTTTCGACCTATTTCGTTGAATAAAAACTTTAAACTCGAAATCTCTTTTGGCGTTATTTGGTTGTAATTCAAAGTAGTTATTCTCCTCATTAACTTTATTGGGTAAAATCAACTGATTAAAATTTCTTACATTCCCATTAAAGAGATAGTATGATAGTTTCAATACAAGCCCCCCATGATTTGAAAAATACATATTACTACAGTTTTCAACAGAACGTTATAAACTCCTGCATTTTTAGTACTTGTTTAATGATCAATTCTTTCTTATACTCTTCCTCATCCAAGTTCTACGTGCGATATTCAATGCCTATAGATTCAATGACTTGGGGAATAATATCCCGAACTAGCTTATTGTAAACCGATATAGATTCCATCCTTTAAATGGATAAATATGTATTCATATTTGTATCATATCGAACAATCGTTCGAACAAAGGTCACTAATTCTCCTGAAAACGGAAAAAACCGACGAAAGCACACGTTGTTTCACAAAATCTACCCCCACCCTCTCCTACACCCGCAACAAAAAAGACCCCGAATTCCAACCCAGGTTGAAATTCAAGGCCCTTACCCCTACGAATAAATCACTCGATGATGCTCATCTCCGATCCCCGATTTTCGATAAAAATACGTATTGATGACATCGCGCCATTCCTTTGCGCTCTCCAGTTGTTCCAGCAAGCGCTGTTTAACATGCAGGAAGCGCTGCGGATCAAGCTTATGCTCCAAGGCATCCCAGCGTGCGAGCCACTGCTCCACCTGCTCGACCCCGGCAAAATGCGTGTCATAAATATGCTGAATGACGGTCTTGCCGGACTTTAACACATGGGTATAAGGAACATGGTGGAAAAATAGCAGCAATTCATCCGGGCAAGTCTCCAATCGCTCATACATCGACGCATTGGCGCCAACATATTGGCCGGTGTACCCCGTTCCCGTCGCCTGCGTCCTGTCTACGCCGATCCCGTCGCGGTCCGCGAAATGATACGTTCCCCATGTGGAGTATTCATAGCCGTCCACGTCAGGGCCGTAGTGAACATGCGGCACGACCATCCAGCCCACGCCAAGCGGGGAGGTATAATTCTCGTACGCCGGCCACGATTCCATCAGCATGTCCATCACGGTCCTCATCACATCCGGATCGGGTCCAAAGGTCATCCGGGTCCATTCCTCGCCGATTTCCTCCGCCGTCAGCTCCGGATTCCACAGCAAGCGGCCATAGCCGTAAAGATTGGACTGGGCAAGGTAGTGGCCGGTCCAGTTGAAATCGTCACCAATATTGGACACGGCTGTTATGCCGCTGTGCTGATAAGGATACACTTGTCCGGCTACAATATCTTTTACCTTGCTGCCCTCCCCTTGGCAGAGCGTATCGAATTCCAGCACCTCTTTCCATTGCGGAATCAAATAGCATACATGCCTTTGCTGACCCGTATACTCCTGCGTAATCTGAAATTCCAGCAGCTGATTCGTCCGCTCCATCGCTCCAAACAATGGCGATACCGGCTCTCTGACCTGAAAATCCATCGGACCGTTCTTGATCTGCAGGATCACATTGTCCTTGAATTTGCCGTCCAGCGGTTTGAAATGATCATAGGCGGCTCGGGCGCGGTCCGTCTGGCGATCCCGCCAATCCTGATGGCAATCGTACACGAAGCATCTCCATAAGACGAGTCCACCGTAAGGCTCCAGCGCTTCTGCCAGCATATTGGCTCCATCCGCATGATGGCGTCCATAGGTAAACGGGCCGGGACGGTTCTCCGAGTCGGCCTTGACCAGAAATCCGCCAAAGTCAGGAATGGTTCGGTAAATATCGGCCGCTTTCTGCTTCCACCAATTCTGAACGGCCGGTTCTAACGGGTCAGCCGTGGACATATCCCCAAGCTCGATCGGCGCAGCAAAGTTCACGCTGAGATAGAGGACGATGCCGTAATCGCGGAACACCTCCGCTACGCGTGCCACGTCCGGTAGCAATTGAGGCGTGATCAGCTTCGTCTCGGTCTGATGTACATTCACATTATTGATCGTGATTCCGTTAATCCCAACAGAGGCCAGCATTCTGGCGTACGCCCGGACACGAGTCAGATCGGAGACGATGGTATGGTCCTTATAAAATATCGACCCGCCCGCATATCCGCGCTCTATGGTTCCGTCCATATTGTCCCACTGATTCACCATGCGAAGCCGGTACTTCGGATGTTCGATCAGATCAAGCGCTTCGTTCGCTTGGCCCGTCTGCAAGAGACGCATAAAATGAAAGACCCCGTACAGAAGCCCTCTGTCCGATCCTCCTGCAATGAATATGTAATCCTGGTCTCCTCTTACGACGCGGTGTATGATGTAACCTTCATCTCCCACACGTCCGGCTTCCTCGGCTTCCAGCGAGGCGTCAAGCAACTTCCCTTTGATGCTCCCTAGCGTCCCTGCGACCAAGCAGGGTCCGGTTTCTATCTCTTCACTAATGAAGGGCTGCTCACCTGTCAGCAGAGCAATGCCTGTGGTCAATTCTTCAATCGCTGTACGAAATACTTGCGAAGAAACCGCCTGCGCGGTCACGATCTTGCCCAAATAGCTTTCCAGCGGCTTGATTGCCGCAGCATGCTTCAGCGAGCTCCCATCAACCTGCAACCACGCTTGATCATAACTGCTGTTCATAATGCCTCCTCATGATCATTTCACGAGCTCCGTCGGGTTCATGCCCGTGAATTTCTTAAATACCGTGCTGAAATACGGAATATTTTTATATCCGACCTGTTCTGCCACTTGGTACACCAATGCATTTTTCTCCATCAGCAGCTCCCGGGCCTTCTCGACCCGTACTCTGGTCAAATAATTGTTGAACGTTTCTCCCGTCAAATTCTTAAAAATCATCGACAAGTAGTTTCTCGAAATATATACCTTATCTGCCAGTCCCCCAAGCGTGAGATCTTCGGCATAGTGCTCGTGAATGTATTCGATCATAAAGTCCACAGCCTGGCGATGCTTTCCGTTCCCGCCCCATTCGCGACTGCCGAACACGAGCCCGATCTTGGTGATCAGCCATTCCGCAAGCTCGGATGGACGCTGCAGCTTCGCCATTTCGCGAGTAATGCTGTCATTCGGGAAGAAATCGTCAACGATGGTCCCCGTCTCATAGAAAGCGAAGGCGATAATTCCCCACAACTCCCCTGCCAGCATGCTGACATATGGTTTGGTGATGCCCCCTTGCTGTTCCAATCGCTTCATATAATCCCTGATGATCGTTTGTGCCTGATGTTCTTGCGAGGTTCGAATCGAACCGGCCAGCTCCAGGTAAAGCTTAACAGGACGCACGGGAGACTTGGCCTCCGCATTGCCCGGCTCCTGTGCACAGTAGACATACAGCTCATACTCCGGAACCGCCGGCTGCGTATTCACATCGATGGCACGAAAGGCTTCTTCTGTCGAGATACCGATTTCCCTTATACAGCTCTTGCGATCACCGATGCCGATCCGGAGCTTCAGCTTCAAATAGTTCTGCACACAGTCGATTAATCGGACACCCAGCTGCTCCAGCTGCTGCCGCACTCGCTCGGCAGACTCCGTTCGACCATGATGAATAATGACCACGGAGCGGTTGGTGTGGAGATCCGTATGGTCGAAGCGTGGGAATGCCGCCTGCGTAATTTCGCACACCATATTGCTGATTGCAAATCGAAGGAGGCTCCAGTCCGGCAAGCTTAGATTAGCTGCCCGTTGATCGGAGATCAGCTCGATGCCAATGACCGTATGATCGAAATCGGACCAATACCGATAAGGCTCCGGGATTTCCGTTTGGAGACCTGAATGTTGCAGTGCACCTGCTGCGGCCGATTTGACCCACTCCTTCTCCACGAAGGGCTCGTAAAGCTGCAGCTTCTGGAGCAGTTCATCCTGCTTCATGCGCAGCTCTTCCTGCTCCTCCAAATCGGATATGGCTTCATTTAAAACAGACTTCAGCGTCGGAAGGCTGATCGGCTTGGATAAGTAATCGCTCACGTTCAGACGCAAGGCTTGACGGGCATACTCGAAGTCCGAGTAACCGCTCAGAATGATCACTTTTCCTGAATAGCCGGTGTTCTTCCGCAGCTGCTCGATCATATCCAGACCATTCATGACAGGCATATATAAATCGGTAATCACGATGTCGGGGCTGGCCGATTCAATCATTTCAAGCCCTTCTTCCCCGTTCAAAGCTTCTCCCGCCCACTCTGCATTCAGTTCATCCCAAGGGATGGCTTTTCGGATTCCCTGCAGCACGGCGCGGTCGTCATCAACGATTCCTATCTTCCACATCTGAAGATCCTCCTTCTTATTTGCAAAAAGGCAATGCCTCACATTAACGGTAATACGTCATGCCCGATAGGCTATGAAACCGCTCAGGCATGACGTAAACCGGGAGTAGACCGGAATATATAAGCTGAATTATTCAGTTATTCATATTCCTGCGCGGCCTTCTTCAACGATTCATAGGCCTTCTCCGGTGTTGTTCTGCCGAAGCTCAGCTCATCCCGGACGAGCGGGAAGTCTTTATCGATGAAGTTCACCCAGCCTTCCGGCCCTGTCGTAAATATCTGTCCGTCCGGTGTCGTTGCGTCGATCAGCTTCATCCCAACCTTTTCACCCTCCGGAAGATTCGGAATTAGCGACTCGGCGATCTTGGCATTGGCAGGCACACCACGAGCGGTTCCAAGAATAGCCCCTGCCTCCGGATCATTGATGAACCAGTCGATGAACTTTGCCGCTTCTTCCTTGTGCTTGGAATTAGGCGAAAGACTGAAGTACATGGACGGCTTCAGCCAGCCTCCCGCTTCCTCGGCCCGCGGCATCGTAACCAGATCGTACGCCCCTTCCTTCATGCTGTCCCATGTGGTGTAGTTATTGGAGAAGGAGTAGCGGAATAAGATTTTGCCGTTGACCAGCAGGTCTGCCGTCGGATCCATTTCCTTGTCGGATGCGTTCAAATCGGCTGGAGGTATAAGTCCGTCCTTGCGCAGCTGTTCAAACTTCTTGGTCCATTCCAGGAAAGTCGCTTCATCAATATTGAATTTGCCGTCTTCCGTAATCAAGGTGCCTTTACCCTTGGCATAGTGATAAGCGCTGAACATAAAGTAGTTGCCAGCATAATCCAGCGTGAAATATTGGCCTTCCGCCAGTTTAGGCTTTACCTCTTCCGCCAATGCGAAGAAATCATCCCATGTCCAGCCGTCTGTCGGCATCGTTGCGCCCAGCTTCTCAAGAGCCGCCTTATCGTAGATCATTCCAAAAGCAACCGATCCCAGCGGCACGCCATATTGCTTGCCGTCTCTCTGCCCAATTGGCAGCAGGCTCGGCGTCAATTCATCCAGTTTAACCTTGGTGTCGAGCTCTTCGAGCTGGTTGCGGGATGTCCAGTCCGAAACCCAGCCCGGGTCCATTTGGAAAATATCCGGCTCGTTATGCGCCGCTGCCTGCGTGGAGAGTTTATCCAGGTACCCGTCCATCCCGGAATATTCGGGCTCGAAGGTAACGTGCGGATTTTTCTGCGTATAGGTCTCCAATGCCTTCAGTGTAGCTTCGTGACGCGGCTGCGAACCCCACCACATAATCCGCAGCTTGACATTTTCTTCCGCCGAACCGCTTTCGGCCTGTGTATTGTTCTTGGTTGAGGTTGTGCTTTCCGTGCTTGAGTTGGTGCTTCCGTTACCGCCGCATGCCGCCACCAGCAAGGAGAACACCATCCATAACGCGACAATCTGCAATCGCTTCCATTTGTTCATGCCGACTTCCCCCTAATAACAAAAGATTATGGTCAATATGTATCCTATCAATTCCAGGATGACGGGAGTATAAGAGAGATGCACAATTTATTATAAAATCGTCTGATTATGTTTTACCGCTGTGCTTCCTCAAGCCTTGGAAAGGCGATCGATACAACCACTCCTCCATTATCTCCATCTTTAACGAGGATCTCATGATCATCGTTGAAGAACGCCGAGAACCGCTCTCTCACATTCCGGATCCCGTAACCTCCTTTGCGGCGATGGCTCCCTTTGCTCAGAGGAGCAAGCCCGCTCCCGTCATCGATAATCGTCAATCGGATCCGGCCGCCCTCCTCCTCAGCCTTAATTTGAATTCGGCCAGTTTGCCTTGAATTAAATCCATGTATGATTGAATTTTCGACGAAAGGCTGGAGCGTCATTTTGGGAATGAATAAGTTGCGGATTTCCTGGGAGGCATGCACCTCGTATTCCAGACCGTCTTCCCACCGGATCTGCTGGATTTCCAAATAGCATGCGACGTGAGTCAGCTCTTCTTCAATCGTAATAAAGCTTTCTCCATGCGATAATCCGATGCGGAACATGCGGCCCATCAGCTCCAGAATGCGGCTCATCTTCTCCTGTCCCTCCGCAATCGCCATCCAGTTCAGCTGGTCCAAGGTGTTATATAGAAAATGCGGATTAATATTGGCTTGGAGCGCTTCGATTTCCGCCTTCCGCTGCTGCTCGTAACGCTGCGCAAGGGATGCGTACAATGCCTGGATTCTCTCATTCAGTCTGCGAAACCCTGCAAACAGAATGCCGAATTCATTCGTGTAATCACCGGCCAGCTCAGCTTGTCTCCCACCGACATCGTAATTCTTCATCGCTCTCACTAACTGGGCGATCGGCTTCAACAATTGCCTGCTTAACCAGAGCGTTAACAAGAAAGCCAGCAATAGGGCTCCGATGCCGATGGTAATAATCGCTCCAGCCAGCTTGACGCTGCCTGACGTAATTCGCTCCCAAGGGGTAATCTCCACCAGCATCCAGTTGGAGTCGGCGACTTTGGAATAGACGACCAGAGACTCGACGCCATGCGGCTGTGTATGCAGCCGTGACACACCGGATTGGTCCGTGAACCGCAAATCCTGCTCCTGCAATCCGGCATCCCTCATTGATTTCCCGACGCTCAGCAGCTCCCTGCCGTTCAGATCCAGCAGCATCCGGTTCGAATCTTTAGAGTATCCTTCGAGAATCCCGCGGATCCAATCCGCTTTCACATGCACGACAAGAATGCCCAAGTACCGGGAGTTGTTGTACACCTTGCGGGAAAAGCTGAGCACAGGCACGTTCCCATTATAGGTCGTTAAATCATGCTCCTCTGACCAGGAGAAGTCATTGTTCTGCAGCAAAGGATACCATGGCTTTGTCGCAGCCTCCGTTAATCCATGGAACTGAATATAGCTCTGCCGATCCCCCCACTCCGGCTGTTCCATATATAAATCGATGGCCTGAATTTGCGGAATCGAATAGGTTAGATGAGCCAGCGCTTCTTGTATGCCCTTGGACCTCCTGTAGTGGTTGAACTCATCTTCTTTTCCCGACAGAAACGTAAGTAAATCATTGTCCCTGGACGTGGTCAGCGAGATCTGCTCGATCGACGTCAGGCGGCCCGTAATTTCGTTGTTCAGCTCCTCAAGCAGTCTTTTTTGATAATAAGACGTGTTTTCGGCCAATTCCCGCGAAGTCATGACATAACTGGTCCATACCGTGATCGCCAGCACAATCGTGATCAGCCCTGCAAAGCAAATAATAAACAGGGAATCGATCCGGTATTTTTTGAAGGGATTGATCATAATTCTCATCCTCCATGCTTTACATTCCTATCAGAAAAAAACATTGAAGCTGTGCGGCGTACCGCTGCCTCAATGTTTCCTCATTTTATAATATATCGGTAGGGCTAGCTACTACCCTTTTAGTCCTGTGGTAGCTACACCCTCCACAAAGTATTTCTGGGCAAAGATAAACAGCAATGTAGCCGGTAGAATGGATACGAGAGACATCGCCAGCAATTGTCCCCATTCCGCGCCGCCTTGCGAATCGTTAATCATCCGTAAAGCCAAGCCAACCGTATATTTGTCGACGGAATTAATGTACAGGAGATGGCCAAGGAAATCATCCCAGTTCCATAGGAAGCAGAAGATAATGACCGTCACAATGGAAGGCTTCATCAAGGGCATCACAATTCTCCAATAAATCCCGAACCAGCTGCATCCGTCGATCTTGGCCGATTCATCCAGCTCCCGCGGGATCCCGCGTATGAATTGAACGAGCAGGAAGACGAAGAAGGTTCCTCCCGCCCCTCCCGCTAATGCATGGGGCACGATAAACGGCAGGTAGGTGTTGACCCAACCAAATTGGTGGAACATCGCATACTGCGGAATGATGAGTACTTGGCCCGGCAGCATCAGCGTAAGCATGAGCAGCGAAAACCAGAAGCCTCGAAGCGGAAAGTCCAGCCTTGCAAATCCGAAGGCAACCAGTGTACAGGAAATCACCGTTACAATGATCACCGCAGTAATTAAATAGAAGGTGTTCAAATAGAAGTCGGTAAAGGTGAACCCCGGAACGGAATGCCATCCGTTGATGTAATTGGACCACTGCGGCACGGACGGGAAGATGGACGGGGAACTGAGCTCCTGGTTCGTTTTCAGTGAGGCGCCAATCCACCAAATGACCGGATAAACCATAATCAAGCTGAACATAATGAGGACCGAATGGCGGATCACGGGGTTCCATTTGCGTCTGGTCATTTTCCTTTCCCTCCTTGGCTCTCGGATTCGTAGAATACCCAGTATTTCGAAGTCAGGTTAATGATCACGGCGGCAGCCACAATCAAGATCAGCATGATCCAGGCCAAGGAAGAGGAATAGCCCAGCTGATAACGGCTGAATGCTCGTTCATACAGGTATAACGCATAGACATAGGTAGAGTTCATCGGCCCGCCGCCGGTGATAACGTAAGCAGGCGTAAACATCTGGAAGGAGTTAATGACCCCCATGATGAGATTGAAAAATAACGTGGGTGACAGCATCGGAAGCGTGATTTTGAAAAATTGCTTTAGCTTGCTCGCGCCATCCACCGCGGAAGCTTCATACAGATCATTCGGGATCTGCTTCAAGCCAGCAAGGAAAATCACCATCGATGAGCCGAATTGCCATACCGACAAGCCAATGAGAGACCATAATGCGGTATCCGGGTTCGTGACCCAGCCCGTTCCGGGAATTCCGAAGAATCCAAGCACTTGGTTGAAGAAGCCGTCCACGCCGAAAATATTTTTCCATAACAGGGAAACCGCGATGCTCGCCCCGATCAAGGAAGGGAAATAAATGGCCGTTCGATAGACGGATATCCCGCGCACGGCCTTTTTTAGCAGGAGAGCAACCATCAGCGCGGCAATTAGCTTCAGCGGCACCGAGGCGAGTACATAATAAAACGTGAGCTTGAGTGATTGGGCAAATTTGTCGTCCGCCGTAATGATGCGCTCGTAATTGTCTAAGCCGACCCACTCGATCGGCTTCATGAGGGTGTAATTTGTGAAGGAATAGTACAGGGACAACAGCATCGGATAGGCTGTCAACGCCAGAAATCCGATCAGCCAAGGGGAAATAAACAGATAACCTGCAAGGGGAGAGTCCCAGCGCTTGCGAAATGACTTTTTGCGAACAGGTATTTCGGATGCTAAAGATGTTGCTCGTTCCATGAATTCACTCTCCTTTTCCGTACCTTAAGTATAGAAGGAGAGCCGCCGGGAACTACATGAGACAATTGCTCAAAATCATTCAATATTTTCAGAATGTGTCGTCAGAAACGAAAAAACGGAATCAAGCTTTGCCGGATAATCCTGATACGACCAAGAACCCCACCGCGTCGTAGCGAGTAATTCAATTGTATCTTGCGGGGTTCATTCTCCAGGTGCACTTGAACCAGCATAACTTAACAAAAAAACGCACCTCCCTGTGGAGATGCGTTTTTCACTGGATTTCATATGCTGCAAACTGGTGGACGGCAACTTGCCAGATTACTCCGGAATATTCCCGCCCGCCACGCGGTCGCCGGAATTGCCCGCCGGGTCGGTGACATTGTCATCCTCGCCGGCATGTATGATCAGCGAGCGTCCCAGCACCGAGTTCGGCTGGTTCTTTTCCAGCGTACCATGCTGAATGATCGTCTCCGCTTCCACGGTGCCGTCTGCGCCCACGACCAGGTTCGGCATGTCCCCGACATGGCTTCCTTGCGGATTCTCCAGGCCATGATGCTTGTGGGTCGGATTAAAATGCCCTCCGGCAGATTTAAAATCCGTTCCCTGAATTGCATTCTCATGCACATGGAACCCATGCTTGCCTGGTGTGAGGCCGGATGCGGAAATCTTCACCTTCACCCCGTCATGGATCTGCTCCAAGGTAGCGGAACCAACCGGCTCGCCCGCCGCATTGTACAGCTTGACTACAGGCTGCCCCAGGGATTCTTTCCTGGAAGCCTCGCCCCAGTACACGGGTTGGTTAACCGGATCTGAAACCATGCGAGCTGGCGCATCGCTGCTGTCGGTAGAAATCTTAGGATCCGAGGTCGCCGTCTCTTGTTCCGCAAATGGGCCATCGGCGGTGGCATTGTCCTTGCCGTTAACGAAGTGGCTTATTTTAGACATCGTGTGTTGAATCGTATCTAAGGTGCCTTCTGGATTCGCAGCAGCGAACATAATCCCTATAATCAGCAGGGCTCCGGCAAGAAACGCTCCAGCCATATATTTTAACTTGTTGGTCAACTTTTTCACTTCATCGCCTCCTGAATGATGATATCATTCATCTCCCAATCCCCTGATTTTATACATCCAAGTCATTATTTTATGGGATATGAGGCATTCAGTGTCGGTCAGAGAGGGGCTCCGATGACGACTTTAACGCCCCTCTGGCAAAATGAGTTCTCTCATCCGATCCGTATGTTTGGCGGAAACCACATATACATCTTCTCCCCATTCCTTGAACCCATAGCTGAACACACTTTCCTGACCCTCTTCCCCCAGCCACAGCTTGATGGCATGGATCGGAGATGGCTGGGCATAGACGACCATCACGTCGTAATCCGGGTCCGTTCGTTTGGCATTATCCGGCTGCTTCCGAGCGGTACGGATCGCTTCCTCAAACGCTCTTACATCTTTCGCTTCCTTAAAGGACAACAGTGTATCCCCATTCATCTCGTCCCATGTCTCGAAATCCGAAATCCGGATTTCGGCAACCTTTTCGTCCAGAAGCTGCATCGTCTCCCAACCGGGTTCCTTCTCGCAGCCTACCAATAGAGCCGTCATGTAAACCATCATGATCATGAGTAATCGCTTCATTAAACCGTCCTTCCTTATCTATGAAAAATATTATGGGATGATCCCATGCTGCTTCAGCTTGTCCATTAGCACGGTTCTGTACGTCTCTTGGTCATAAAGAGAGTTATGGATTAACTCCTTGGTCAGTCCGAGCTTGTCCAAGATCCTGTGCTCCAACTCGCGCCGGGCCTCCAATACTTGCAGAGTCCCTTCGACGCCTTCCAGACCGTGATGTTTGCCGTACCCCTGTCCAGTGTAGTAATAGGCGAACCCTGTGGACCATGCCTCCGGGCGTTCCCGGATGGCCTTGCGGAATGCGTATTCCAGGTCGTTCTGCTCAATGTAGAACAGGAGGGGATTTAGCGGAAGGACCGCTTTTTCCAGCCCCAATACGTAGTCCGTCACTTGATCTTCCGGCGCATCATGCTTCACCATGCCGACGGTCACCGGATTCTGAATGAAACAGCACTCAAAAATCGTGACGGCAGGCTCATGCAGCGCCTGCTCGGCAAATGCCTCCCACCGATCGGTGATGAACCACCGGTTGAGGTCCAGCGGGAGCTCGTAAATGTCCTTTTTAGCCAACGAATGATAAAGGTCATCCGGAAAAGAAGCGCCATATTCGTTCTTCAGCTTCTGGTAGGGCAAGAGGTTCCAGCTGCCTTTTTTGACAGCCCGTTCGATCCATATTTCTTTAAAAGGACCTGCGACTTCCAGCAACTGCCCGAATTCCTCTTCCGTCAGACACGCGGTTCCCTCATAATCCGCCGGGTGGTCTGTATCCCCCTCCATCACCAGCCGGGACTCGATGTTGTGCTCGGAAAGAATGGCATGAATCATACGGGACGTCGTCGACTTGCCGAACCCCGGCAGGCCCTCAACCATGATTAATTTCGTCTTCATTTCAAATCCCCTTCAAATCTCAATAAATGTTTGCAGCTTCATGTTATTCTGTGGAAGCCTGTTAATATCCTTTCTCTATCTATTGATTAGACCCAAATTAAGGTATGATAATGTTACTACTTATAGAGAGGTGTTCATACATAAATGAAGAAGACTTTAGCCCTTTTGTTGATGCTCGCTATCTTAATTCTCCCGACACAGGCGTATGCCGCTCCACCCTCCATCAAAATGTCGATCTCCGAGGTTAATAAGATCTACTTTGAGGATTACAGCAAGAGGTTAAAGGAGGTTAAGTCTGCTATACGGACTTATAAAGCTCCTGTGTGCTCCGATGTAACCACCCTCACGAATCAATCCAAGCAGCTGACAACCAAGTACAACAACCTTAAGAAGTCCAAAGCCAGCAAAACGGAACTGAGTCAGATGAAGGCAACACTTGATAAGGCCAAGAAAAGTCTTAGTGAAGCAAAGAAAGTCTGCAATAAGGAAACAGCGGAAACGAAAAAAGAACTCAATGGACAAGTTAAAGAAATTTCTTTAGCCAAAACTTCCGGAGTCAAGCTGAACGTCGACTCTTATAATAAAGGAACAATCACCAGCTCAACGTTCGACAAAGAAATACGCAGTATCGTGAAGCTTGTAGACGATGTTTTCACATACATTCTAGAGGATCTTGAGTAGAGCAAGCGGCAGGGTATACCCTGCCGGTTTTTATTGAATATCGTTGAGCAAAATAAAAGACCGTAGACATTACCCTCTACGGCCTTTCCCACATCCATCCTATCACTTTACTCCAAACTACTAAACTCATTCATACGGGCAAGTTTTACAAGATCAGACTTAGGCCATCCGATTTCTCTCATTGGGTAACAAAATTGTAGAAAATTGCGTATAAACCGATGACTATGTAATCATTAATGGCATTAAATAGTGTGATAATGCTCCTATATTATACCAATGATAAGTTCCTTTTACTATGATTTCGTCTAACTGGAGTTATGCGTAATTAAGATTGATTCATGTGTAGAAGATGACGAAGTAAATTAAGGTCCCTCCTATATTATTGCTTTACTTAAATACCATACAATCTCATTTCAATGGTTTTCCTTCTCAATTTTACTGGTTAACTGACTCTTGTTGCCAATGCAAAAACACCTTCCAGGTTGTCCACATTTCTTACGACATGTTACATCCTTGAAGGTGTTTTTGTTTACGCTATAGGATCAGTCCCGCTTGCTACTTGGAAACTTTTTTCACTTTTTAGCTCATTTGAATGACCGGGAAAAACCGTATACGATGATTTTTTTATTTTTTTTCGTAATAATAACCCTTTATTATTACCTGGTTTGTATCTTCTGTCACTTCTTCATCAATATCTCGGTTAGCGATTTCATCTCTTGGAAATTCTTTTGGAAAAGGAGCATAATAAAATACCCCATGTTCTGTTACTACTTTTTCCGCTGGTTCTGATCGAACTTTTCTGTCGTATTCAATTTGCCAATCTTCTAATGTTTCTTTTGGTGGAGTAGTGTCATTATTAGACGAGTCTACAACTTGCTTATTATCTATAAGTTCTCTGATTAAAAAAAATCCGCTCATTAATACAAGACAACATGATGCAATGATTATAGATCTTCTTAAATACTTCTTATTCATGATCACTCCCCCCTTCTAAGATGTTATTTGTTGCTGAGGAAATACTTAGAAGATACCATCAATATATCCATTCCCTGAAATTGCAAAATCGTTCAAATTTGTCACCATTACTTGGTATGTTCCAGGAGGTACGTTCCATATCTCTGCTGTGGTATTTGTGTGTGTAAATCTCCCAGAGATGAGGACGGGCTTTCCACGATAATTTCTGTTAACGAGTGTATAATTCACGTCGGGGGCTTTGTTACTATTAGTAGCCCACTGAACAACAGTAATCTTGAATTTAGTTGCTGAAGAAGTGAATTCACCTGAAAAGTGGCCTCCAGCGTTTGGACCCAAATTATCAAAAACCCAAGACATATTAGCCATAGGTTTAATATGACCTTCTGGTTGAGTTTCCGTGGATTCTACCATCAATGATTCCATAGGAATAACATTTCTTATTGCCTCGTAATATTCTTCCTCAGTAAGTTCACTTAGAAATGAGTCTGTTTTCATGATTTCAGAATATGGCGGAAATCCATTTACCCAATCGTTTTCAGCAGCCTCTACATTAGAGGTACCAGTATGTAAACCCACAGATGTCAATATAACTACTAACATTGTAACAAACATTTTTTTCATTGAAAAATTATCCTCCTCAATCGTTGATATGGAATTTTAATTGTATGTATCGTACTATGTCGCAACCTCCTATCAATTGGAATTGTTTAACAAAACAACATTAACATATAAGTTTAAATTTGTAAATTAAACAATAATTTTGTAATTTGACCAGAATTATATTAACTTAGCCGGTGTAATCGCCCCTCTCCAATATAACGTTTTGATCATGAATTTCGTTATGCTTTTCTAACAAAAAAGATATGATATTCATATTGGGGGTGTTTTGTAATCTATTTCCATCATGCTAATAGCACCTTCGATGGGCTTTCGTTAGATAGTTTATGCTAGCCTAATCTCAAAAGGTGAGCTTCATAGATTATGATTCCTATGGACTTCATCATTGACCAAGGAGTCTCAGTTTTTTAGAGTGGTTTGATTGGCGTTTGATTGGCGTTTGATTGTTATTCGATAATTTGCAACTCCTTACAATCGTCTGCAGCCTGCAAGCTGCCTTTGGTCAATAACTTTAAACCGATCGCATTTACCAGCTCTCTCGTTGGATAGTATGTACGGTTTTTCCAGACGATTTGATTACTAGGGCATTCCCCAGAATGACTTCGCTTTGGTTCATGAAACGCTGGATAGACTCCGTCAGCACGTCGATGTAAGTGGCGTAATCCTACACTCGGATCAAGGATTTTAATACAAATCAAAGCCTTTTAACCGTAAACTGAAACAACTCGGCATGAATTGCCTGGACAATGCTTGTATCGAGTCTTTCTTCTCTCATTTAAAGACCGAGAAAATATACTTGAATGAGGCAGCAAACAAAGCTGAGGTTGAACAGCAAGTGAATGAATACATTCTGTTCTATAACCAGAACCGATTCCAGAAAAAATTAAACGACCGTTCCCCGGTAGAATACCGGGAAACGGTCGCTGCTTAAATCATGTCTTTTTTTGTACTGTCTACTTGACAGGGTTATGACCAAATCGGAGATGGCTTCTTCTTCAAAGATGCTTAATCATTTTGTAGAGCGCTCAATCACAAACTCGCCTAAAACGGTTGACCCATTCACATCATAAAGTGGAATAGCTATTGAGTCGATAATGCTATTCATATATGCTATCGCTTCCTCCGGAGACGTTACGCCAGTGTCAAAGTCGCTGGATCTGACATACCCTTCTACGCCATTTGTTCCTATGGCCGCAATCAAATCCGGTTCATGTCCGATGGTTTCCGCTGATAATGCAGAACCGAATGTTTCTCCGTTTTCATTCTTCTCATAAGCCGTTCGCGATTTTATCTCCGTAAGGGTATGATCGGAACTGTAGGTAAGGTTGGAAGTGGGAGCTAATGTCAAGACAGGAGATTGGTATCCTGTATATTCGTCATAGCCATTTCCATTATAAAAAAATGCTCTGCATTGTGCGTAATACAGGCCTGCTGTGTTTGTTGGTGAGGAATGGTTATAGTGATTAGAAACAGAACTGGTATTGTACGTAATCGCTGCTGAAGACCAAAGCGTACCACTCGAGGTAAACAACCGAGCATGGCCCCCCATGTATCCAGCCGGAACATTGCCGCTATTTGACTTTATATTAGCGACTGCCTCCGCAGTAGCATTAGGCGAACCTACCCATCTATCCCATACATCAGATGTGAATGAGTATCTTTTTCCGTTAATCGTAGGTGTGTCATAGACATTGGACTTCGTACTTGCAAAGACAGTTGCGGCCATCATCGCGCTTATTACCATGCAGAGCATGAGGGCTTTAATTATTCTCCTATTCAAGTTACATTCCTCCAATTCATAATGAAAAAGAAGGAAGCTAGACCATGGATATTAAGTCATCATGGTGTAGTTCTTGATGGATAGAGTCTATACTCCCCAATTACTGTCGTGCCATCTGATTCATAAAGCGGAACCGATTGATAGCCTTGTTTCTCCACTTCTTTTTGGTGTTTAAGTGCTTCCTCTGGAGAAGAAAAGAAGGGGGTTACGTCTGAATTTTTAATGTATCCCTCAACGTCATTTTCCCCTATAGCTTTAATTAAATCCGGTTCTTGGTTTTTGCCAGCGGGAAACGGACCTTCTCCATACGTTTGGCCTTTTTCATTGACCGCATACGGAGGGGGAGCTACGCCGGCTTTCGTCTCTGTGTTGGAAACAACCATGAAAAAAGTTGCTGTTCCAACAAGTGCTACCCCGATCCCTGCTGCTATCATTTGCTTTTTCACATCACATCTCCTCCTTTGGAAGTGGACGGTGTGTCCCTATCTATATAAACGGTTCTAAGACTAGAGAGGTTATTGAAATCACATAAAAAAATCCATATATCTATTATGATGTAAATTTTCACATCTTGGAATTGATTTGTATTTTCATTCATAGTAAGTGGAGTAATCCATTTGTGCTCCTCGTCCCCTAATGATTTCCTATGGAATATCTGATGGGAATTTATTATGGAAGAGTAAAAGCGAAAATGACCCTGCCAGCTAACGCCAAGCAGAGTCATGGTCTTTCCTCAAACTTTATTCCTGCCCTTTCGGCTTTTGCGATCAAATAGTTAATAAAGCAGTACATATTTTATCACCTGCCAGAAAACTATATATGCAATTCTTGGTACTGATCTGCTCTTACCAGGAAGGATACTGCTTTAGCGACTCTTAATTCTTCGTACAATTTACTGAGGAGTTAGGATTTTTTTGCGGTGTAGAAAAAAAATTTAAGCTAAAAATCGAACTTTTTGTATATTTATGGTGTTTAATATTATGAATTACAAATATGGGAGGTGATCCGAAGAATGACGCTAATACTGTTTCTTTTTAGGAACAGATAATGATTAATTTATGAGGTATTAAATCTTTGTTCATTCACAGTAACAATCATTTTCGTATTCATTGGAGGGGGTAATTACATGTCAAACGTTAGTAAAATAAGTTGTAAAGTATTAGCTTCGTTACTTTTTTTTGTGATGTTATTTCAATACTCTATAGGGATCAGTAATGCAGCTAATAGACTCTACCACGAACCAAGGACATCTGTTATGGACGTTAAAACCGCCGGTCTTAATGTCAGAAGTGGGCCAGGGACATCTTATCCAATTATTGCGCAGGTAAGCGGCGGAACAGATATTATTCAATACTGCCCAACGACACCAAATGGTTGTTCGCCAACAGATGCAAATGGGCATGCCTGGACTAGGAATTACTATCCTGATTCTAGCATTGGATATTATGCAAATGCTGCACTCGGTTATATGGCTTACTATAATACTGTTGGCTCTAGGGAATTCAACTTCAATAACACGCAAAATTCAAGGGTAACAAGAACGAGCTCCATACACTTTGATGCTTGTCCAAATCTCTCAGCTCCTAGTCACTCCCAAAGTGTCGGAAAGTATTTGCCTGCACTACAGCAGGATTATGATATTAAAGCAACTGTCTGCAATCCAAATGCTTGGAGAGTATATGATATCGACAACGATTTCGAAGGCTACGTGAACGGCTGGAATTTAAGTGCTCAATAAAAATGAAAGTAGGGATTTTACATGAAAAAAAGAACTTTTATTTATGTGCTTACAGCTCCATTAATCGGTGTGGCTATCGCAGGATATCTGTTTATTAATAAAGACAGCGTAGTAAGCGCACAAAGTGATGTTATAGCAGCTGCAGACAAAGCGACAAAAACCAATATTGAGTATATTAAGGAAACACAATCCGAAGGGAATTATATTATCCGGATTCGTGATAAGGAAAAGCTCACAGAGATCACAGAGGAATACCTAAACGATGAGCTACAAAGTAAACTTATTATCTCCGAGAATGGAAAACGAGTAACATCAATCGGGAGAGATTATACAGGAAAACTAATTGGGACTACATGGACTCTGCCTGACAACTTAGCATTAGAGAACAAAAGGTTACTTGAAATCTCGTTATTCGAAAAACAAAAGGAAGAACTCACGGATCAAAGATGGACTCAATCAAGCAAAGCCTTGACTGATAACTCACATGTTAAAACAGTTACATCAGAAACAGAGGATCGTAAGGAGATAGTATCCATTGATGAAAATACTGGGCTTCCGATTAAAAGAGAAATACTAACAAAAGATGATGATGGTAACTGGAATACTGACACTATAAAAATTGAGGAATACCGGTACTTAGATTCCATTCCCATGGAGCTCCAAAGTATTGAAGATCAAATTGACATCAAAGAACGCCCCGCTCCAATTATTGAAGATAAACCACTAGAAGGTTAAACTTAATAAACCAAGTTCATAAAGACGGTTATATTAAAAACAAAAGCGATGGGAATCCCTTCCTTCCGCTTTTGTTTTGTCTTTGTCGTATGTTTTTTTCAATCTCAAATCCGTTCATTATGAATAATATACAATGACAAGAACTTGTTAACATTGTTTTTTTCACCCGACAATGGATTGTACTTGTCGGAGTCTTTGACGCGGCCACTCGCTGGGAAGATGATGATTTATATCGCTCTTTCATTTTAAAGTCTCACATTACACGGCCACTCTTGTTATTGCCAGGCTCCATGATACAGCGGACTAAAGGATACTTTTTACGTTTCCATGCCTCTATCTTGTAGAAAGTAGCCCCAATACTTGTACATTTATAAGCCAACCATTGCAACGGATTAGCCCGTCGAATCTCTATTGAAATATTCGTATTTTTTGCCAGTTCATGAAACCGTTCTTCCTTGTAATGATCAGTATAAAATAATACACTAACCCCCTTTTCAAAGCTAGTCGTCGAATTCTTGCCGCTCTTTTGGCAATCATACTCCAATCCGTGAGTGATCCAATATGAAATTCAAACGTATTAAACAACCGATTGTACCATATACCTTGTCCGTATTTTTTGTTGGAAATGGTTACTTCGACAATAGCATAAATAATAGCATCTATTATTAAAATAAGAGAAATTGATGTACCGAGAATATTAGCTCGAAAAGCAAAAAAACTCCCGATAATAGCCATAGTGAATGATAATGAAAATACAAACTCGGTTATCTGCAATCTTATTTTCAATTGAGTTTTTCTCCCTCGGTGATTTGTTTAGTGTTTTAATTCCTCCAACAAGCACACAGGTCGCGGCCGACAGCTGGCCAAAATAAACCTTCCTCTCATATTACTTATTCATTTTTCTTTTCACCTCATACAACTCTCCAGACAAATAGGCTATTAACCCTGCTGATACGTACAAGGCAATCCAATCGCCGTCTGCCCCAATAATTTTTGGAAGAAATTCAGAAGCACCTATAATAAGGAAGACAACAAATAGCATTACGACAATTTTCAAAATGAACAACTCCTATTTCCCGGTGTAATGTACTGATATATTTAGCAATACTTGATGAACTATCGTTCACAAAACTATTTGCACATCTTCTTATTTCTGTATTAGGGTTTCCGCTCACATTGTCATTAGTATCAAGCTTTGAGTAGTATCTGTGCTAGAAGCTTCTTTTTTTGTACCACTAGTAGATCCTGCAGCGCTTACCGATGTAACTTTATCATTTTTTTCTTCATTGATTATTGTCTCCTTAAAATTAAAAGAGTAGAATCAATAATAAAAAAAATCAGTTATTTTTTGTCAGTCAGCCCTAAAGTTCCCTCTTTCAAGGCAATCGTATCAGAACTTGCATTTATTATGTAAAAGTAATATTGCCCTGATTCCTCAATAGTTAAATTGTAATTCCCCTTTAATTGATCGAATTTTTGCGATGGATATAGAACGCCGTCTTTAACGTAACCAATTAATATATTTTGATTTTCGACCACCTCCGATTTATACTTTTCAAATTCATATTCTACAGAGTCACCCGCTTTTAGTTCCCACCCCGATCCATTAGTATCTGTTAAGACGTTTAATGAACCATTTACAGTAATTATCTCAGGGGAAATATATACTCCGT